>JAEEGL012165311.1_pt1 | contig 54239 bp, 54 predicted proteins | sample 9134231 | NCBI WGS metagenome assembly JAEEGL01 (sample SAMN16246548, study PRJNA631951) | gut metagenome | biome: gut microbiome; feature: rumen; material: fiber-attached | host: Bos | place: Iran: Karaj | collected 2018-10 | reverse complement strand
TAACTCCACGTCAATTCTTTAACTGCGTAAAAAAGACGGGGCTGGCGGTTATTGGACAGAATGCTGATATAACTCCGGCTGATCAAAAAATGTATGCTCTCCGCGATGTCACGTCAACTGTCGACAGCATCCCTTTAATCGCTTCAAGTATAATGTCAAAAAAGCTTGCTTCAGGAGCCAGCAGTATTGTTTTGGATGTCACAGTCGGGAGTGGCGCGTTCTGCAAAACGACCAGAGAGGCTTCGCATCTTGCAAAAGAGATGGTCGCAATAGGTAAGTCTTTCGGCCGTCGGGTCCGTGCAGTTATCACTGACATGAACGTACCGCTTGGAAAAGCAGTTGGCAATTCTATTGAAGTTTTGGAAGCTACAGACGTATTGCTTGGCGGAGGGCCAGCGGATCTGCGTAAAACTGCAACCGTTCTTGCAGCGCATATGGTCAGTCTTGTACACGACATCCCAGTAGAGACTGCACTCGATATGGCCTCTGAAGCGCTAAAAAGCGGCAAGGCGCTTTCAAAGTTTGAGGAGTGGATCAGTGCGCAGGGAGGAGATACGTCGTTTATACGTGATCACAGCCGCTTAGAACCCGCACCGTATACTTCAGAATATAAAGCACCGCAGGATGGATACATTTCGCTCATGGACGCAGAGCTTGTCGGCCGCGCTGCGGCCGAGCTTGGCGCTGGGCGCAAAGTGCTGACTGATACGATCGATCATGCCGCTGGTATATTACTAAACAAAAAAACCGGTGATTACTGTAAAAAGGGCGAGACCATCGCTTATTTCTACGCTTCAGATAAAAAGAGATTTGCTACTGCCAAGAATGTATTTGAAGAATCTCTGGTTTTCGGCGAATCTGCGCCGAAATCACGTCCTCTTGTGAAATCCGTAATCGACTAGCCACGAAATTAATATAGTACTTGATAAAGACGTGATTCAGTATATAATTAATTATTGTAACTGCACTGAAGACTGATGGTCATAAGACTTTTTGTCTTGCAAATAGTTAAAACGGAGGAGTAATAATGGGTAAATACGAGAACTTGCTTCAGCCTATCAAAACCAAAAACCTTTCTCTTAAAAACAGGATACTGTTTTCACCTACAGCAGGCTATATGGCTACCCATGACTGCTACTGCAACGCTGATACAGTAGCTTGGGTAAGAAATCTCGCAAGAGGCGGAGCTGCAGCAGTATCAATTGGCACCGGTATCATCAACGAAGTACCGCCGTTTGTAACTTACTGCACCCGCGTATGGGATGATACATGCATAAATGGTCTTAATCAGACCTTTGATACCATACATATGTTCGGTGCCAAGGCAGGTCTTGAACTCACGCCGCTGCATCCTGATCCGGATCCGTTTGATGTCCGTGACAAGAAAGGGAAGAAGCAGGTCGAGTTAGACCCTAACGAGCAGTCTATTGATGATATCCACCTGATGATAAAGCAGTATGCTGATGCGGCTGAACGCGTTATGAAAGCCGGCGGCGATTACGTCGTATTCCACGGTGCGCATGCTCAGGCTCCTGCTGCATTTTTCTCTTGCGCCATAAACGAGCGCCACGATGAATATGGAATCGATTCTTTCGACAACAGGTGCCGTTTTGCTCTTGAAGCTCTTGACAGCATAAGACAAAGGTGCGGCAATAAGATCGCCATTGAGTACCGTATAAGCGGTTCTGATATGGTAGAAGGCGCACCTGATATGGACGAAATGATTGAGTTCGCCAAGAGGATTGAGCCCTATATAGACTGGCTGCATGTATCAAGAGGCCAGCTAGCTGTTCACAAACTCACTCCTTATGTATTTCCTCCGATTTATTTTGAACGTGGTTTTAATCTGGGCTATGCCGAGGAGTTTAAAAAGAACCTCAGTATTCCCGTATCCTGCGTAGGCGGTATGAATCCCGAGATAGCGAGCAAGGCGCTTGAAGAAGGCCGCATCGATATGGTTTCCTTCAGCCGTCCTCTTCTTGCTGATCCTCAGATTCCCAATAAAATCAAAGCCGGCAGGGAAGACGAGATCAAGCCCTGTATCCGCTGCAATAACTGCATCCACCGTACTCATAACGCATTCCTTCCGATACGCTGCGCTATCAACCCTGTGCAGGGTCGCGAGGCTATGATCAATACTTATCCGCATCCGATGAGTTCAAAGAAGGTGGCTGTAATAGGCGGCGGTATAGGCGGTATGGCTGCTGCAATGTATGCAACCGATCGTGGTCACACAGTAACGATTTACGAAAAGTCTGATAAGCTTGGCGGCGTCCTCAACATGACTGCACAGTCACCGATGAAGACCGACTTAAAGAAATATCTCGAATGGGCCATACGCATGACCAACTGCAATCCGAAAGTAAAAGTCCTTCTTAATACAGAGGCAACTCCTGAAAAGATCAAGGCGGAAAACTATGATGCCGTTATAGTTTCAGTCGGTGCTAATCCGCTTGTTCCTGGGTTCCTGCGCAATAATGCAAAGGCTGTCTGGGTCGGCGACGTAGAGATGCACAATGTCGAGTGTGGACAGAATGTTATCGTCGCGGGCGGCGGCATGACAGGTATGGAATGTGCAGTTGATCTCTCTAATACAGGTAGAAACGTCAAAATCATCGATATGCTACCAGCAAATCAGATAGGGCAGGGCGGAACTAAAATGAACATCATCGCTCTGCAGGAAATGCTTGCAAAGAATGGTGTTGATATTCTTCCGGAAACCAAGCTCACAGCCGTGACAGATGCAGGTATCGAAGTTGAGCGAAACGGCAAAACTGAAACGCTAGCTTGCGATACACTGGTTCTTTCGCTTGGAGTTCGTCCGGATGCAGATTTCGTCAACTCGTTTATGGGTTGCGCACCTGATGTTATAGCGATAGGTGACTGCAATGCAAAAGCTGGTACTGTTATGAACGCCAATCACACTGCATTCGACGCCGCATATTCGATTCTCTAAACTCAAATCGCAAAATAAAAAAAGATGGAGACAGATTTCTGTTTCCATCTTTTTTTATATAGTAGAACTCACTCAAGAAAAAATGATTAAAAATTTAGCATAGAGGAGGAGGCTGAATCTTATTTAACAAATATCCGGTCATCCTGCGAAATCTACACAATATTGAACAAAATAAAAATTTTGTTCAATTTGGGGGACTGGAAATTACGATATTTCTACTATTTTCGTGTTTTTTGCTGATTTAAACTCCACCTTCTCAAAACTGCTTGGTTTTTCTATAAAACTGTACGATTCATAATTGAGCTTCAATATTCAGATCATCTTTTATAAAGATTCTAGTTGCCCTGACGCTTTTCTGATGATCCCGTTCTTCTTTATACTGAGTATATAAATTGACTTATCCTTTAACGCTAATTTTAATTCTTGATCATTTTTGAGAATCTTTTAATGATTTCTCTACGATGAAGTATTTGATGGATCAAAGCTTAGACAAGATATTTTAATTTCATTCTGTTGTAAATACTTTTCTTATAGCATCAAATATGCTTTTTACAGGGATTATCTCCATACCTTCCGGAGCTGTTACTCTTGATTTGCTCTGATACGGTATCAAACATTTTCTGAAGCCTAATCTTGACGCTTCAGCTATCCTTTGGTTAGCTTGTGCTACCGGACGCAATTCTCCCGTCAAACCGACCTCTCCAAATGCAAGAAATCCTTCATTTATCGGTTTATCCAGGCTGCTAGACATTATAGCCAATATAATTGCTATATCAGCCCCTGGTTCCTGAATATTGAGTCCAGCTATAACATTTATATATGCATCACTATTGCTCAAACGTACTTTAGTACGTTTTTCTAGGACCGCAAGCAACATCATAGCTCTGTTGTAATCAATACCATTTGAGTTCCTTCTGGGTACGTTGAAACTAGTCGGAGAAACCAGAGCCTGAATTTCTGCAAGAATCGGCCTGCTTCCTTCCATAACGCATGTAACGCACGTACCTGGTGTGTTTTCCGGTCTGCCCGCCAAAAGCATCTCTGATGGATTCGATACTTCCTTAAGGCCGGTATCGATCATCTCAAACATACCAAGTTCATTAGTTGAACCAAATCTGTTTTTTGCTGCGCGTAGCATCCTGTAACTATACGATCTGTCACCTTCAAAATAAAGCACACAGTCTACCATATGTTCCAGTACTTTTGGTCCTGCTATAGCACCGTCCTTATTGACGTGGCCTATCAAAAACACTGTAGTTCCAGTGTTTTTTGCAAACCTCATGAGTGATAAAGTACACTCTTTAACCTGGCCAACACTTCCTGGTGCTGATGTGAGTTCATCGCTGTAGAGCGTCTGAACAGAGTCGACTATGAGAATATCAGGAGCACTGGCTTCCGCCATATCAAGAATGGTGTTGATATCAGTTTCTGACAGTACAAATAGTCCACTATCGTCTACGCCAAGGCGCTGCGCGCGTATCTTCAACTGCTTTTCTGATTCTTCGCCCGTCACATAGACGACCTTGGATTTCTTACATAAATGGCCGCAAATCTGCATCAATAGAGTAGATTTTCCAATACCAGGTTCTCCGCCGACAAGCACAAGAGATCCAGAAACCGCACCTCCACCAAGTACACGGTCAAACTCGTCAAGTCCTGTACTGAACCGAACTTCTTTTCCGCATTCTATGTTTTCAATCAGTTTCGGCTCATGTCTTATCACAGCACGGTTGTTTCCGCTTGATTTCGCGGTTGATTCTATTTTCTGCTCGACAAGTGTGTTCCAGCTTTTGCACGCCGGACACTGCCCCGCCCAACGTGGCGTTTCATTTCCGCATTCAGTACAGTAGAAAACCGTTTTAGCTTTCATTGTTTCCTCCGTAGATAACATTAAAACAAAGTATGCCTACTTGCTGATAATGTAGCAGATAATCTGCCCCGATATCTGTACACATTGATTCCATGTTTTATCGGAGAGTATTCTCCTCTTCCCTGCTATATATAAATAAGGGCTCCGGAAATACCGGAGCCCAGGCATTATTACGGTCTTCTGATAATTGCGCCGGTTGGACACACCTGCGAACACTGTGCGCATCCGGTACATTTTGTATAATCAATAGTTGCTAGATTATCTTTAACAGTTATCGCTTCAAATGCGCAGACTTTCTGACACTTCATACAACCGATACAGGCATTCTTGCAGTGCTGTCTGGCAGCTGCGCCCTTTTCCATATTGCTGCATGCAACGATAACAGTGGCGTCTACGGGGATCATTTCAATAATATTGCTGGGACATGTCTTAGCGCAGAGGCCGCAGCCGATACATATTCTGCCATCAATCTGCGCTACGCCGTTTTCCATGCAAATGGCGTTTTCAGGACATACCTTGGCGCAATCACCGAAACCAACACAACCATGCGGGCACAGCCCCTTACCGTTGAAAGTAAGCCTTGTTGCTTTACATGTGTCTATGCCGTCGTAATCCATTTTGTCATCTGTTACGGTGTTAATACCGCGGCAGTGTACTGCAGCAACGACATGGCTTACTGTTTCAGGCGCGACACCAAGAATCTCAGCAATCTGTTTAGCAGTTTCTGTACCGCCCGGAATGCAGAGATTTGTCTTTACTCCTTCATCCTCAACGAGTGCTGTGGCGTAACCTTCACAGCCCGCATAACCGCACGCACCGCAGTTTGCACCGGGCAGGCAGTCGCGGATCTTAAGTATACGTTCATCTGTCTTTACAGCGAATATCTTTGATGCGGCGACCAGCATAATGGCGCAGATAAGGCCGATCACCGAGACAATAATTACTGCCAGAAGAATGGTATTCATGCGCTGGCTCCTTTACTTGAACAGGTTATCGATGATTCCGGAAAAACCGAAAAATGATACCGAAACGATAGATGCGGCAATAAGAGTGATCGGCAGTCCCTGAAACGACTTAACTACTTCATTGCCCTCAATGCGTGATCTCACTCCAGAGAATAGCACCATAGCTAGGAAGAAGCCAAGTCCGCTTCCGAAGGAATTGAACATTGCCTCACCGAATGAATAGCTGGCGTCAATGTTAGCGATGCAGACACCAAGAACGGCACAGTTTGTCGTGATCAGCGGCAGATAAACGCCAAGTGCTTCGTAAAGCTTAGGAATAAAACGCTTTAGAACGATTTCAACGAGCTGTACAAGCGCAGCAATTACAAGTATAAATACAACTGTCTGAAGATAACCGATATCATACGCGCCATTTGCAGGGGTCAGAAGATAATACTGGATAGGCCAGGTAACCGCAGTTGCAAGACACATTACAAAAATAACAGCAATACTCATACCTGTTGCATGATTCAGTTCCTTAGAAACGCCGAGGAACGGACAGATACCGAGGAACTGCTGCAATACATAGTTATTTATGAATACAGCCGTCATTATTATGACGATAATCGACTTAATACTCATATCCGTTCACCTCATTCCCCTGCTTCACGAGCGCAAATCCTGCCGCATGCTCCTGCAGACGGGCATTCATAACAGGAAACACCTTTTCTTTTAGGTGCTTTCCCTTTTGACAGTTTATTGACAAGTGCTATCAGGCAGCCGAAAACGAAGAATCCGCCGGGTGCCATAGTAAGTATTGAAATATGATTATTTTCAAGTACAGGTATCGGCAGCCCATACCAGGTGCCGTTTCCTATTATTTCTCTGATGCTTGCCATAACAAACAGAGTAAGAGTAAAACCGATGCCCATTCCCAAAGCGTCAAGAATGGAATCACCGACTGTATTTTTGCTGGCAAACATCTCGGCCCGTCCAAGTATAATGCAGTTAACGACGATCAGCGGCAGGAAGAGTCCAAGAGACTTGTCAAGAGCAGGAGCGAACGCCTTTACAAACATCTGCACGATCGTAACGAAACCTGCGATAAAAACTATGAAGCACGGTATACGTACTTTGTCCGAAATAATGTTTCGAAGAGCTGAAATGCAGATATTCGAACCAAGCAGAACAAACGTCACAGCAGCGCCCATTCCTATAGCGTTGGAAGCCTGCGTCGTAACAGCCAGAGTCGGACAAGTTCCAAGTACGAGGACAAGAACAGGATTGTTTTTAATGATTCCATTTGTAAGTATATCCAGTCGTCTGCTCTTCATCACTCCGCCCCCTTTGCCATTTCGTACGCATCAAAAGCATCACGCACTGCGTTTATAAAGTATCTGGATGAGCGTGATGCGCCGCTTATCACATCAACACCGTCTAGATCAGCGTTCTTGCCAATAAACTGGTCAGTAAACTTGCTTTCAGTAACCCTAGACCCGAGTCCGGCGGTCTCCTCATGGGAAAGCACCTTCACGGCGGTTATGTTTCCGTCAGCGCCTATACCGCAGGCAAGATTCATAGTGTCTTTTCCGCCGTAACCGTCTGTAGTGATCATGAACACGTATCCGACATCGTTTTCAGCCTTATAGACTTCTGTTACAGTCTCAGGAAGCCCGGACATATTCAAAAGCTTAAACCCTTCAGCTTGAGGAAGCACGTCCTTCCTTGCCTGCTCTGCTACAGCCCTCTGTGTCTCTTTAATTATTGGTGCTGTGATATGATTCGTGAAAGCCAGCGCTGCAGTAATAAGAAGACATATTAATGTAAGAACAACGATTGGCATTACATTGCCTGTTTTAAATCTGCTTTCACTTTTCATGCTTCAACACCTCCAAACGGTTTGGAGCGTGTCCATATTGATATATAAGGAGTAAGAATGTTCATGAGCAGTATCGAGAAGGAAACACCTTCAGGATAGTTGCCCCAGACACGTATAAGTGTTGTAATCAAGCCGCATCCAAACCCGAAGATCACCCTTCCCCAGTTGGTTGACGGAGTGGTCGCGTAATCGGTCGCCATAAAGAAAGCGCCGAGCATGAGGCCGCCAGAAAGGATCTGTGCAACAGGATGCTGACCCAGTGCGGCAGTGAGCAAAAATACAGTAGCTATGAAAACTACCGGCGTGTGCCATGAGATGACTCTTCTTATCATAAGGTATATACCGCCGATTAGAATCGCCAGCGTTGAAGTCTCGCCTATACATCCGGCAGTTTTGCCGAGGAACATATCAAGATACGACGGAAGACCGGCGACATCACCAGATGCCAAAACAGCCAGCGGAGTCGCACCTGACACGCCGTCCGGGAAAACCCATGAAGTCATTGTCCCCGAGAATGCAAGCAGCATAACTATTCTGGCTGTGATTGCCGGATTGGCAAAGTTCTGTCCAATACCGCCGAACAGCTGCTTTACTACGATAATAGCTATAAGGCTTCCAATAACCGCCTGCCAGATCGGAATGCCGACAGGAAGATTGAACGCGAGAAGCATACCGGTCACAATCGCAGACAGGTCACCGATTGTGACAGGACGGTCAGATAGCTTTTCAAAGGCCCACTCAGCAAGCACACAAACTGCCACACAGACAGCCGTGACCAGAAGTGCACGGAAACCAAAAACAATAACCGAAGCTGCAAGCGCCGGTACAAGCGCAATTATCACGTCGCGCATTATGACCGGTGTGGACACGTTGTTAACGATATGGGGGGAAACTGAAACACTAAGCTTGTTCAATCACTCCACCGCCTTTCCGTTCGCAGCACTTGCCTTCAATTTGTTTTCAGCTCTCGCCTGCAGTCTATCTTCCTCAACTTTTCTCGCCGCCTGGAATTTTCTAAGAAGTATCTTTGACAGCTTATTAGTCTGAACGAGCGGCCGTCTTGCCGGACAGATATAGCTGCAGCACCCGCATTCCATGCACAGATTGACCTTCAACTTTTCAAGCAGTTCAGGCTTGTTCAGTTTGTATGCACGTTCTATATCACAAGGCATCAGTTTAAGAGGACAGTGTGATACGCACCTTCCGCACTTGATACACGCCGTCTCAGGAGGAAGCAAAGTGTCCTTCTCGTCAAATGCAAGTATTGCGTTAGTGCTCTTCATCAGAGGAAGATAGAGCGAATACACGGCAATACCCATCATAGGCCCACCGCTAAGGATCTTTTTCGGTTCTGTCTTGAAACCGCCGCAGAAATCAAATATATCCTTAAAACAGGTTCCAATCGGTGCAATTATGTTTTTCGGCTCTGCAACTGCCGAACCGTCAACTGTTATACGTTTTTCGACAAGCGGCATACCGGTCTCGATGTACTTGGCAAGAGTCGCGAGAGTAGTGCAGTTGATAACTATGGCTCCTGCGTCAATAGGCAGCTTGCCCTCAGGTACTATACCGCCTGTCGTATTGTAAATAAGGACTTTTTCTCCTCCCTGGGGATAAACGGCCGGTAGCGATACGATCTCGACACCTTCAACAGGGTCAGAGGAAACGAGATTTCGGAATATGTCTATGCACTTCTTTTTGTTTTCCTCGATGGCGATTATGATGCGCTTCGCTTCCAGATACTTTTTGAGCAGCTTAACGCCATCCCATACAAGTCCGGAATCCTCGATCATCGTCCGTGTATCGGATGTGATATACGGCTCGCATTCTGCGCCGTTTATTATGATAGCCTTAATCATTGAAAGGTCTTTCACAGCCAACTTTACAGAGAGCGGAAATCCTGCTCCGCCAAGACCGACAATCCCGCTTGCCCGAACAGCATCGAGAAAGCTCGGCAGATCATTTACTACAGGCGGAACAACTGACTCGTCTACTGTCTGCAGGCCATCCGGCTCAATAAGTATAGACGGAACCATCTGCCCTGCATGTGTAAGATGATCCTCGATCATCTTTACGGTACCGGAAACACTGGCATGTATGTTCGCGGAAACGAAACCGGACGCCTCTGCAATCAGCTGGCCGAGCTTTACCTTATCACCAGGCTTAACAATGGGTTTTGCAGGTGCACCGATATGCATAGATACCGGAATCGATACCGTTGTAGGTATAGGCATACGCACGGTTTCGATATCAGCGGTATTCTTGTTGTGCGGGGTTTTAACACCCGGAAGACGTTTTATGAGCATAACTTAAAGACAGCCCCTTGGCGTTGATTTTGGTGTTATCATCAACTAACACATATACAGCATATTATATCATTTTTTCTTTCTGTGTCCAGTAAAATATGTACTTAGGTTAACTGTTTTGAAGCAAATCAAAACACACATACTAAAAAGATAGCTACAATTGAAAAAGACTGATTTTAAAAGGTTTTTCGGCGCTTTGAGTGTTTATTTATTTAAAGAATTATGCTACAATCCAAATGGTTCATGCAGCAGCATTGTTACACGACGCATATTTTGTCCAATATCCATTTTGGACACGGAGGAAGTATGGATTACAGAAAAGAAGCTCCGGATATCATAAAATCCTTTCTGATATATCACGAGACCATAAAAGGTCATTCCGGCAAAACAGTTGACGAGTATTATCTCGACCTTAGGACCTTTTTCAGGTACATGCTGATCAGTAAAGGCAGATTCCCACGTGGCACTGATCTTGATGATATCCCAATTGATTCAGTAGATATAGACTTCGTAAAGAGCGTGACCCTGTCCGACGTGTATGATTACCTCGCGTTTCTTTCAAGGGACAGAGCAAAACACGGCAACAGCAACACAACGAAATACGGTCTTAACTCCGCTTCCAGAGCGCGCAAGATATCGACTATACGCTCGTTTTACAAGTACCTCACTGTAAAGGCGAAACTGCTAGATGAAAACCCTGTCCAGGATCTTGATTCACCGAAGATAGTCAAGTCACTGCCTCGTTATCTTTCGCTGGATGAAAGCAAAGCTCTTCTCTCATCTGTTGACGGAGCAAACCGCGAACGTGACTATTGCATTCTTACACTATTCCTTAACTGTGGTCTGCGTATCTCAGAACTGACCGCTCTTGATATCTCCGATATCTCTTCCGATTCGATAAGAGTATTCGGAAAAGGCAGCAAGGAACGTGTCGTCTATCTTAATAATGCTTGTGTAGACGCACTGAACGACTATCTTAGAATCAGAGCGTCGACAGCTGCCGTTGACAAGCGCGCGCTGTTCCTCTCGTCACGTAGAACACGGATAAGCAGGTCAACTGTACACAGTCTCGTAAAAAAGCATCTTCTTGAAGCCGGTCTTGACAGCAGCAAATACTCTTCGCACAAACTGAGACACACTGCCGCAACTCTGATGCTGCAGAACGGTGTCGACGTGAGGACTCTTCAGGAACTCCTTGGGCACGAACATCTGAATACCACTCAGATATATACTCATGTTGAAAACAGCAGCCTTCGCGACGCCGCGTTGCGCTCCCCGCTTTCTGATATCAAACCTTCACCCGCTTCCCGTCATTCTTCCGATGAGGATACAGAGGACACCTGATAATCTCGGCGTTGATTCTTTATCTTTGTACAAACCGCCTTTCCCGAGTCTTTTAACAATCGGGGAAGGCGGCTTTTACGTTATTCAGAGCATTTCTATTTCTGTATCTCCCAGTCCTTTATCTTGCTGGCCTGGTCATAAAGTCTTACGTAGCTGTCATGTCTAGACTTTGATATCGACCCATCGTGTACGGCTTCAAGCACAGCGCATCCCTGTTCTTTGATATGCGAACAGTCAGCAAAACGGCATCCGCCTATATATGGTGCGAATTCGCAAAAAGAATACTGCAGATCTTCTTTCCTTACAGCGTCCATCTGCTCGATATCAAAAGCGGAGAAACCCGGAGTATCAGCAATCAATGTTCCGTTCGACAGTTCAAATAGTTCAACATGTCTTGTAGTATGACGTCCGCGCCCAAGCTTATCGCTGACTTCCGCAGTTTTTAATGCAAAACCGGGCTCAAGCGCGTTCAAAATGCTTGATTTCCCTACTCCCGAATTACCCGTGAACGCACAGATTTTGCCTTTTAAAACACCTGCAAGCTCTTCGATCCCCTGCCCTGTCAGCGCGCTCGTACGGATGGTACGGATCCCGGTCCCGGTATATAGTTCAAACAGTCTGTCACCTGGGTCAAGATCGCACTTATTTATGCAAAGCACAGTTTCACAGTTTTTGTATTCAGAAAGCACCGTTACCCTGTCGATCAGGAACGGATCTGTTATCGGATTGACATTTGCCGCAATCATGACCATAACGTCGATATTTGCAACAGGCGGCCGTACAAAAGAATTCGTTCGTTCCAATATCGTTGAAACGTATCCCCTGCCGTTCTGCGCAGATGTGAATTCAACACGGTCCCCGACAAGCGGTACGATCCCGTCATGACGAAAACGGCCGCGCGCTCTGCACTCGACCGTTTTTCCGTCTTCTGTTTTAACATAGTAAAAGCCGCTCAACGCCTTTACTATTATACCATTCATTGATTCATCCATCGTCAAGTCTGACTTCCGCCGTCAGTTGGGGTTTGCTGATCCGTCGGAGTGTTACCCTGCGGATTATCCGTCGGGGTCTCGCCCTGACCACCCGGCGTCGTTCCTTCGTTCGGGTTTTCCCCGGAATTGCCGCCGGGGTTATCTGCCGGGTTTCCGCCCGGCGTAGTCCCGCCGTTGGGATTGTTCGGATCAACAGGATTCTGATTCGGGTCATTCTCCGGCTTTTCTTCCTTTGCCGGTCCGCTGGATACCTGCAGATATACCTTTGTCCCCACCTCTACAGAACGGCCCTTCTCTATACTCTGGAAGATGACGGTATCTTTCTTTGCTTCGTTTTCGACATATTCAGCGTCATATGTCAAGTCATAACTTTCAAGTCGAAGGATCGCAGCAGAAAGTGACAGATTCACAACGCCTGGTACGGATGTGGTTTTGATATCCGGTCCGGTACTGTAGGTTATATATACCGATGCTCCCTCCATGAGATCTTCACCGGCTTCAGGAACAGTACTGATAACGGCTCCCGATTCTGCGTCCTCATCAGCCTGAGGCACCATATGGATGTCAAGGTCGAGTCCAAGACGCTGCAAACTGAAACTGGCTTCGCGGTAATCCGAACCAACAACGTCGATCATCTTCTTAACCGGTTCTGCTCCGAGAGAAACAGTCAGTGAAATGTCAATACCGTTTGCCGGAAGAGTCTGCTGCCTGTTGGCATGAGGGCTCTGGCTGATTATTACTCCTGTTGGATAATCTGCGTCGTAAACGTATTCAGGATCAAAATTGTACAGTCGGTTGTAGTCGTCATTGTTTTCAACATCGTCATAATATTGACCGATGAACTTTGGAATAGATATTATCTCTTCCTCATCCGGAGCAAGAAGGTCTTTAAGGACGAATTTCCACATGAAGAGGAATACCGCGACAAGGAAAAGGATTATAAGGAATACCCCGATAAGCACCGACGTACGGCCGGCTCTTCGCGTACTTTCCCTGTACTCGTCTCTTGACAGTTCTTTCTTGGGCGCACGCATACGCTTGGGCGCAGGCTCGGCATTTGACACTGAAGCGACCGGGATCGGACGGGTCTGGTCATCATCCGCAGAGAAAACAGAGTCGTCTGTATACTCTCCGGAAAACACCATGCCCGGGTTCTTTCTGAATTCTTCCAGATCTTTGAGCAGCTCATCAGCAGACTGGTAACGTCTGTCAATATTTGCTTCCATGGCACGCATCGTAATCTGCTCGAGTCCGGCAGGGATATCCGGGTTTATCTCCCTAGGCAGAAGCGGTATGGCACTAATGTGCTGGATAGCTACTGAGACAGGTGAATCGCCTACGAACGGGAGCCTGCTCGTCAGCATCTCATACATGACAACGCCGAGCGAATAAATATCAGATCTTGCGTCGACGCTACCCCCCTTCGCCTGTTCAGGAGATATATAGTGAACCGATCCAAGGGCATCTTGCGTTAGAGTGTTCTGATTGAAAGCGACTCTCGCAATGCCGAAATCCGCTACCTTAACACTGCCATCCTTAAGGATCATAATGTTGTGCGGTTTGATGTCCCTATGGACTATACCTCTTGAATGAGCGTGCTGCAGCGCCTTCGCTATCTGAGTAGCGAAGTGAAGCGATTCCTTCCATGTAAGGAGGCCTTTTCGGTTTATATACTGCTTGAGCGTGATGCCGTCAATAAGTTCCATGACGATATACTCGACGTTGCCGGAACGACTGACATCATAAACAGACACAATATTCGGATGCGAAAGCATCGCTACAGCCTGCGATTCCGTTCTGAAACGGCGGCGAAACTCCTCGTCAGACGCAAGTTCATCCTTGAGTATCTTAACTGCTACGAACCTGTTCAGCCTATGACAGCGAGCTTTATAAACGACTGCCATTCCGCCGGTTCCTATCTTTTCAAGGATCTCGTATCTGCCGTCCAAAAGCTGGCCGATATATTTATCGTTGTTATCCAAAGAAGTTCCTCCTTTCCGATCATTTTCTCAGCAGGACTGCCGTGACATTGTCCGGCGCCCCGCGTATCAGCGCTAGTTTTATCAGCTGTTCACATGATTCTTTGACATCCTGTGTCTTGAGAACTTCATAGAGCAGCTCTTGATCACCTACGAGATTGGTCAATCCGTCTGAGCAGAGCAGTATACTGTCTCCCTCGTTCAAATCTGTCTGGAACACATCGGGGACGATATCCTGTGCAGTTCCCAGCGCTCTCGTGATCAGGTGCCTGTTTGGATGATGCAGAGCTTCGAATCGTGATATGTCGCCCCGGTCGATAAGGTCTTCAACAACGGAATGATCCTTGGTTATCTGGGATATGCCATCGGTCGTCACTTTATACGCCCGGCTGTCGCCGACATTGAGGACGATCGTCCAGGATTCCGTCACCAGGGCAGCTACGAGCGTAGTTCCCATCCCTCTGCATGCGGGATCGTCAAGGTTTTTTTCATACAGGGCAGTGTTGACCTCAGCGATAGCTTTACGCAAAGTCTTAGTCGCGGATTTGACTGTCATGAAAGGGTCAAGTCTCTCGATCATCTTTTCCCTGAAAAGATCCAGCGCCATCCTGCTGGCTATATTGCCAGCTTTTGCTCCTCCCATACCGTCGCAGACGGTCAGAAGAACCGCATTTACCAGGCTTATCTCCTCTGCCAGAAATACATCCTGATTCTGTTTTCGTATGATACCTTTATCGGTAACTCCACAGAAATCCATAATTACTCCATCAAGAATTAATGTGACCTTCCTTGCGGCGAAGCTGGCCGCATGAGGCGTCTATATCGCTGCCCAGCCTGCGTCTTACGGTGACATTCACCCCACGATCCCTCAGAACTTTAACAAAAGCCTTGATTCGTTCGGGACTGCTTGCAGAAAGGGAACGTTCGCGGACTGCGTTAAGCGGTATTAGGTTAACATGAGAACCGGTGCCTGACAGTCTGTCTGCAAGCATGGCCGCATGTGAATCAGTATCGTTCACGCCTCCGACCATGGCATACTCGAAAGATATCCGTCTTCCGGTCTTTTTGAAGTATCTCCGGCACGCGTCGAAGAGCATGCTGACAGAGTACTTTCTGTTTATTGGCATAAGCGCTGAACGCGTCTCGTCATCCGGCGCATGCAGCGAAACACTTAAAGTTAATTGTAGATTATTATCCGCCAGTTTGTCAATGTTTTCTATGATGCCGCAGGTCGACAGCGAGATGTGCCGCATGCCGATGTTCATACCTGACGGATGGTTTACTATACGGAGGAACTTCATGACGCTGTCGTAATTATCTAGAGGTTCCCCTATTCCCATAAGCACGATATTGGATATCTTCTTACCCGAATCGATTTGAGAGAAAAGCACCTGGTCGAGCATTTCAGACGGAGCCAGATCTCTGACAAGACCACCCAGCGTAGAAGCGCAGAACGCGCAACCCATCCTGCATCCGACCTGTGATGAAATACACACCGTATTACCGTGCTCATACTCCATTACAACGCTCTCAACGGAGTTTCCGTCCGTAAGACGCCAAAGATACTTAATTGTTCCGTCGATCGCGGAGACCTGTTTGCGTATCACTTCAGGTGCCGTGATGTAATAGTTATCTTTTAGATATGTGCGAAACTGTAATGGCAGGTTCGTCATAGCGTCAAAATCGGTGACACCGGCGGAAAGCCATTTAAAAACCTGACCTGATCGGTATGACGGCAGCTTCAGCTCCGAAAAAATATTCCCCAGTTCTTCAGGGAGCAGAGATTTTACATCGGTCTTCGAACTGTATTCGCTGATCACTGTGTCCTCCTGAGCTTACATATAAAGAAACCGTCCGTACCGTGGACACTTGGCATAAGTGTCAGCATACCTCCGTCGGAACTTCCGAAACAGGTATTGAAATCCTCCGGTTGAAACCCCGGGTCAGAGTCAAGAAAGCGGGTTATAACTTCCTCATTCTCCCGTCTGAGCAGAGTGCATGTTGAATAGAGAAGGGCTCCGCCGGGTTTAACATATCTGGACTGGTTCCTTAGTATATCCAGCTGTATGTCCGGCAACGATGCGAGCCTGTTTTCTTCTTTATAACGTATCTCCGGTTTTTTCCTAATAACACCTGTCCCGGAACAGGGCACGTCAGTTAAAACTATATCCGCCGCACTCTCCATCACCGATTCAAATCTTCTTGCGTCGCATACAGAAGTCTCGATGATGGAAATACCCAGCCGCTCCGCTCCCGAACGGATCCTTCCGAGTTTTTTCTCATGAATATCGAATGCAAGTATTCTTCCTCTGTTCCCCATCATAACAGCAGCCGCGAACGACTTCCCGCCCGGCGCTGCGCAGGCGTCGATCAGAGTCATCCCGTCGGCCGGCCCCGCCGCTTCCACTGAAGCTCTTGCAGCACAATCCTGAACATAAATCGAACCTGCCCGATAAGCCTTTGTCTCTGCTATTCTCCCGGCACTTTCAAGAACAACGCAGTCTTTCATCTTTCCGTGCTGTTCAGCCCTTATGCCCTCTTCCGATAAAGATTCCAGAACAGAAGCTGTATCGCTCTTCAATGTGTTCACTTGCAGACTCACGGATGGTATCGTGTTGTCTGCTGAGAGGATCTGTTCGGCTGATTGCATGCCGTAGCTGGAAATATACTCCTTTACAAGCCATTCCGGATGGCTGTATCTGATGGACAATTCTTTGACAGGATCCGGATCTCCATATACCGGCAATTCGGTCCGCTCTGATGATAATCTCCGCAGCAATGCGTTTACAAAGCCGGAAGCACCTGAACCGCAGTAGCGGCGCGCCAGCTTAACGGATTCATCTACCGCAGCGTGTATAGGTATTCTCTCTGTAAAAAGTATCTGATAAGAACCTATGCGCAGTATGTCGATTAACTGTGGCTGGATCCTTGAAAAAGGGATCGCAGAAACACGTTCTATATGCCAATCCAGCAGCATCATATTCTGCAGGACTCCCATACAGATCCTGGTCGCAAGCGAAGCTTCACGATGATCGAGGCCTGCTTTTGTTATCACCGAGTCAAGGGCGAGTTCTGACCACGCCCCGTTTCGCCTGTATGAAGACAGTGCAGCGTAAGCTGCTTCACGCGCGTTCATGCTTTGATAGGATGGCCGCGAAGATAGTCTGCGGTCCGCATCCGCTTGCTGCCTGCTGCCTGGAGTTCCGTTATTAAAACAGAACCGTCTTTACATGCGATCTCCAGTCCGTTATTACCGGCAGAGATAACAGTTCCGGGTGTTCCCTTCCCATTACCCTCAACAGCAGAGAACACTTTGAACTCAGTACCTGAAATGCATGCCGTTGCAACAGGCCAAGGCACAAGGCCACGTATGTGGTTTATAATCTCTCTGGGCGTTTTCCCCCAGTTTATTGGGCTTATTGCTTTTGTGAGCTGCGGTGCATAGGAAGCCTTCGATTCATCCTGAGGGATCCGGTCGGCAGTTCCTGCTGCGATAGATGAAACAGTTTCAACAAGAAGGTCAGCACCCAGAACGGCAAGTCTGTCGAACAGTTCGCCGGCTGTCTCATAATCACCGACAGGTGTACTGCGTATGGAAATAATATCTCCGGTATCCATTCCCTCTGCCATGTACATAGCCGTTACCCCGGCTTCCTTGTCCCCGTTCAGAACTGTCCATTGGATAGGGGCAGCGCCGCGATATTTCGGAAGAATGGAACCATGTATATTGACACAGCCGAAGCGCGGGATCGATAGTATATCCGGCGGCAGCAACTTGCCGTACGCAACAGCACAGATAAGTTCAGGATCAAGTTCCGCAATAAGTCTGACCATTTCTTCTGAACGAAGTGTCTGCGGTTGAAAAACCGGAGTGCCGTGTTCAAGCGCAAGCTGTTTTACTGGACTCATGGCGAGCTTCATTCCGCGGTTCTTCGGTTTATCCGGCTGTGTGAACACAGCAGTGATATCCTCACCGGAATCGTAGAGGGCGGCAAGACACGTTTCCGCGAAATCCGGCGTTCCCATGAAAACTATCCTCATTTTACGCCTTTCCGCTCTTCTCTTCTTCTTTCATTGCTTCTATAGCGTCAATGTCTTCTGACGAGAGCAGTTTATCCGTGAGTTCCGAGAAAATCTTTCCCTCAAGATGATCTGTTTCATGACAGAAAGCACGTGCGGTGAGACCGTGTCCGTCGACTGTAAACTCATTTCCGAATCTGTCAAACGCACGGACCTTCACATATTCGGGACGCGTAACGATTCCGTACAGGTCCGGCAGGCTCAGGCAGCCTTCATAGCCTGTCTGCTCGCCGTCTGTCTCTATGATCTCAGGGTTGACCATTTCAATGATCTGCTCATCATCAGTAAGGTCCTCTCTGTTCGTGTCCATTACAAGCACTACGCGGCGCAGGACTCCGACCTGAGGAGCGGCAAGGCCGACGCCGCCGGACTTCAAAAGCGTTTCCCGCATGTCATCTATAAGCTCATGCAGTCGCTCATTATACTCTGTTACCAGCCTGCTCTTTTTATGGAGGCGCGGCTCGCTGGCGTTCAGAATGTTACGTATAGCCATTTCGTCAAACTCCCTGGTTAGTATTATTTATCAGTCAAGAGGGTTCAGGTCTGCATATGCTGAAACAGACCGCAGGCTCTTGTCACGTGATATCTCACGCACGATATGCGCCAGAGTATCGCGCAGCTTCTTCGAATTTTCACCGAATACAATGATGCGGTATCTGAACCTATCGTTTACACGTGTTATATGTGCAGGCGCAGGCCCCAGTATCTGCGGCTTTTCCGAAGTACCAAGATAACCGTCAAGTGCGCTTCGTGCCTTGCTGCACGCAGTTATAACCGCAGATTCATCCGGTCCGGAAACGCTGAGCGCAAACATATCGCATACTGGAGGACATCCGATCAGTTCCCGCAGTTTCATTTCCCTCTCGTAAAACGCATCATAGTCCTGTTTTGCTGCAAGTCGTATGACCTCGTTGTCCGGCGTAAACGTCTGTATTACCGCTCTGCCCGGCTTCGCGCCCCGGCCTGACCTGCCAACTACCTGTGTCAGCATGGAAAAAGTCCTCTCGTGGGCGCGGAAGTCGTTCATATAAAGCGACTTATCCGCCTCGATCACTCCTACCAGAGTGACGTTTTCTATATCAAGGCCTTTAGTCACCATCTGGGTACCGAGCAGGATCGGTATCTTTTCCTTGCGGAAGCGTCTCAGCAGCTGTTCGTGTGAACCTACTGCCGATACTGTATCGGCATCCATTCTGACGATATCCGTACCGGGGAACATCTCTCTGAGTTCAGTCTCTACACGCTGAGTACCGGTACCGACGAACTTCAGCCTTCCTCCGCATTCAGGGCAGACTTCAGGGACACCTTCACTGTGTCCGCAGTAATGACACATAAGCCTGCTTCCGTATGAGTGATAAGTCATAGCGACGCTGCAGTGCGGGCACTCAAAAACATGGCCGCATTCACCGCAGGTCACAAGAGTGTTTGCGCCTCTTCTGTTTATGAATATAATGCTCTGCTCGCCGCGTTCGAGATTCAGTTCCAGTTCTGAACGGAGCACGCTGCTGACATCGCCGCCATTGCCATTTTTGAGTTCTTTTCTCATGTCGGCAATGATAACCGGCGGCATCTCTGTCTCATTGTATCTGCCGGTCAGCCTTAACAGCGAATATGTTCCTTTCTTCGCGCTGTACATTGACTCCATTGAGGGCGTTGCCGAGCCGAGAAGCATCAGTGCGTTAGATCGTGCACAGCGGAATTTGGCGATGTCTCTGGCGTGGTAACGCGGGGTGCTCTCCGATTTATAAGTATGTTCCTGCTCTTCGTCAAGTATGAGCAGTCCCAGATTTGAAACCGGTGCAAAGACTGCAGACCGGGTTCCTACTACCACGTGTACCCGACCGCTTTTGATCCTCTTCCACTCGTCACATCTTTCGCCAGTTCCAAGCGAACTGTGCAGTACTGCAACGTCATCTCCGAAATATGAGGTGAAAGTGTGCATCAGCTGCGGCGTCAGGGCGATTTCAGGTACCAGGACAATCGAAGTCCTTCCAAGCTCCAACGCGAGTTGTATAAGCCTGATATAAACAGCGGTTTTGCCGCTGCCGGTTACACCGTACAGCAGAGCTGCTTCAGGCTTTCCCGAGCGCATCATGGCTGACAGGCTGTCGTACGCTTCTGCCTGCTCTTTATTGAGTATGAGATCATCTGCCTGCTCAGATATATCATAACTCGGACGCCTTAGCGAAGAATGCTGTTCAAGCTTTAGCAATCCCTGCTTTTCAAGTGCCTTTAGCACCGAACGTGATGCACCCGTAAAAGAACAGATATCTGATACCGGCAGAGCGTCTATCTGGGACAGAAGCTCAAGCACCGCAGCCTGAGCAGGAGCACGTCTTTTTTTCTTTTCATAAATCGCCTGAGCATCCTCGCTCGTCACTGTCAGGACAGCGGTAGTGACCGTCTTGTCAGAAACACGGCGGGCGCCGTCTCTTTTGAACCACATACCTGACGGAAGCATGACGTGTGCCGCATCGTAAACAGTACAGAAAAATCTGTCGCGCATCCAAAGTGCAAGTTTTATCTGCTCTTCCGTAAATACAGGCTCATCGTCAAGCACGCCGGCGATCGATTTCAGGCCGTCTGTTGGTCCGGCGGATGAAACAGTCAGGACAATCCCTTCTGAACGTCGGTTGGATCTGCCGAAAGGCACTGTGACACGTACACCTGGCCTCACCTTGCCCGAAAGCTCTTCGGGGATGAGATAACTGTAAGGCCGGTCAACGGCAAAAGTAACGTTTGATATAGCAAGCCTTGCAGTATTGCCGCAGTTCAGAAGTATCACCTCCTACCGCCGTTAATGAGGTCGAAAAGGTTTTGAAGCAATGCTTCGCTTTAACTCAGTATTTGCCCTCGCAGTCAATATGTATCTTTCCGGCTGCGATATCGTTTATCGCACAGGAAACAGGCTTTTCATTCATATGGATACCTTCCTGTTCGGCCTTCTCCGCTATGCTCCTCGCGCGCTGCGCGATAACGTTGACGAGAAGATACCTGCTGTCTACATGTTTAAGAAGATCCGGAAGTGATGGATAGAGCATCATAGTTGTTCACACTCCTAAATATATATTACTTATTTATTATTTCCAGTATCTCAGCCGCTGCACGTTCAACGATATCATTGACCACGACATGATCGTATTCCGATACTGATTTCAATTCGGTCTCCGCTATCTTAAGACGCTGCTGTATCTTTTCCTCGGTATCAGTACCGCGTCCCCGAAGCCGACGTTCAAGCTCTTCCAGGCTCGGCGGTACGATGAATATCGATACTGCTTCGGGCATTTTCTCTTTTACCTGTCTGAACCCCTGAAGATCTATATCCAGAAGAGCAGTCTCTCCTTTAGCGGTATGTTCCATGATCGGGGCGGCAGGCGTCCCATAGCGGTTGCCCGCAAATTCTGCATGCTCAAGCAGGGCGTCGTCTGCAACAAGGCGATCGTATTCCTCGTCGGATATGAAGTGATAGTGGACCCCGTTTACTTCACCAGGACGCATCGCTCGTGTAGTAACTGATACGGAAAAGAAGATATTATCCTTCATTTCCATTACTTTTTTTATGACCGTCGTCTTACCGGTACCGGACGGGGCGGATATTATATATAGCTTTCCCTTTGATACTTCGGCAGGTGCGTCGACGGCGATTTGTTTCTTCGAACGCGTTCCCTTTTTGGATTTCATCTCACTCATCAGCTTCTCTCTCCCCTGTCTGATCCTGCTTGCCGGAGAAGCGGCCGGCTACCGTTTCCGGCTGAAGCGCCGAGAGGATTATATGCCCGCTGTCAGTAATGATAACTGCACGGGTCCGGCGGCCGAATGTCGCGTCTACGAGCTGGCCCCTGTCTCTTGCATCTGAAATGATGCGTTTAATCGGCGCCGATTCCGGACTGACTATAGACACTATCCTGCTGTCAGCTATGAGGTTGCCGAAACCTATATTGATGAGTCTCACAGATAGTCCCCCTATTCTATGTTCTGGACCTGCTCACGGACTTTTTCGATCTCAGCCTTAAGATCTACAACGATGTGAGCCATCTCGGTATCGTTGCCTTTAGAACCCAGGGTATTTGCTTCTCTGTTCAGTTCCTGGATAAGAAAATCGATCTTTCGTCCGACCGGTACGCCTGATTCAAGCATACCGCGCAGCTGCGATACATGACTGCGGAGACGTACGATCTCTTCGTTTACGGCTATTTTGTCAGCAAAGATAGCCGCCTCGAGCAGTATGCGGTTCTCGTCAATATTCGTCGACTGGAGGACTTCAGTCATCTTCGCAAGCAGTCTGGACCTGTATTCCGTTACAGTCTGAGGAGACCGCTCTTCCGCAAGTGAAGTAAGACGCTCTATTTCATCGAGGCGCGAAGATATATCGTCGTAAAGCTTCAGACCTTCTGCAGAGCGCATCGTGTCAAAACCTGCAAGTGCCTCATCGAGTATCGCGCATATATCCACGGTAAGAACGTCGATGTCAAGCTCCGTCTTCTCTATTCTGAGCACATCAGGGATTCTGGACAGCATAGCAGCTGTGCTGTCATTCGGTAATTTGTAAGTCTCCGAAATCTCTTTAATGGCAGCAACATACGCGTCCGCGAGAGGTTTATTGACAGTTATACTGACGTTATCCGCCTGCGAGGAATCGATAGTGATAAAAACATCGACCTTTCCCCTCGAGATGCATTTCTGCACGCGCTCTTTAACCGCGTCTTCAACCGCTGTATAACCCCGGGGAATACGCACAGAACAGTCAAGAAATCTGTTGTTGACGCTTCTGAGTTCGATTGAGACGGCTGTCTTTCCGGACATTCCCTTTGCGCAGCCGTAGCCAGTCATACTTTTAATCAATTCATTCTACCGCTTTCTTTTAAGTTTTGGTGAAAGTCTGTATATGTAATATCCAATAAGCTTGGATAATCCGATATCGTACAGTGTAAAAACTGCCAATCCTGCAGGAAAAACAATCAGCGGACTGACACTCAGCGCACTGCCGGTGAAAACCAGGTTCCTGAAAAGAAACCATACAACTGCCAACGCAACTAAAAACACCGCTTCTTTAAGTATCCATGAATAGAGCGGTTTTTTCATGCGTTCAGCGAAGGATTTAACGATCGGATAGTATCCGAGAAACAGCGTGTAGATGATTGCGACCCCTTTTAGCGGGATCAGCAAAAAAGATAGTATAGCGCAGGCAGCGAAGAGAAGCACGGCATGCTTTATTCCCGCTTCGATCACTGTGGCTATGGTAAATAGAGAGGCGACGGCAACGATTCCGATCTGTCCGGTCGGAAAAACGGAAGCAAGATACAAAAAAGCTACCGTCAGCGCTGCCATCACCGCAGAATAAGTCAATTTGTAAACAGAACGTGTCATATTATCCCATGCACCTGCAGCACATATTCGCTACTAACAGTGCTGAGCAAACATCACACGTATCACATCCGCCCTGCTGTACGCCCGTGAATCCGTTTGGCGCGTACTGATTGCCGCCGCGCACCATGAACTCCATTGCCTGACGGTATTCCATATTGGACGGATCCATGCTTACTGCATTCTGGTAATACCTTCTTGCTTCGTCGAGCCATCCCTTCCTGTAGCATACGCTGCCCATCAGGAAGTTCCATTCTGCATTTCTGTTTTGTGATGCTGAAAGGATCTGTTCAGCAGTCTGCAGATCACCCATATTGATAGCGCTTCTGACCCGGGCAAACTCCGGGCTGGAAGAATCCGCGTGTGCATAGGCGCTGCCATATGCAGATCCGCCATATCCACCATAACTGCCGTAGCTCCCCTGAGATCCTGATGATCCCGAAGCGCGCGCACGTGTGATAGTGTCATACGCCTCGTTTATCTCCTTCATCTTCTCCTGCGCAAGATCAGCGAGCGGATTGTCATGATAGTTATCCGGATGATACTTCCTAGCAAGTTCCCTGTATGCTTTTTTGATCTCCTCGTCAGACGCGCTGCTGGAGACACCGAGTACGCTGTAAGGATCGCTCATATAGTTCCTGCTCCTGTTTTCTTTTTGTCGTTTTTCCTTATACTCTTCCAAGTACCGTCAAGAACTGCTGAACCTACCGCCGGCATTCCCAGACAGATAACATTACGTACTATATCCGCCCAGGGCGTCTCCGGAAGGAGTTCAAAAGCAGTGCCGGCAAGATTGCGTGAATGGAAAAGCGTTGTGGAAATGTATTTCTTTACTTCATCGGAAAGCGTCGGCTCACTCAGTCCAAATCGCACGGCCACGGGATTGAACCTCTTAGCCTTCAAATCCTCATCAAGATCATCACATGCGTCGATGATATAGATCCATCTGCCGATATGATAAAGAAGCTGACTGAGCGCTCTGCGTACTGACTCATCCAGTGCTCCGCAGGAAGCTGATTCAAGGATACCCGCAAAACAGTCGGCTGCGGTATCAAGAGACGCCTCTGCTCCGTTTTCAAGGGACCGCAGAGCGGCCAGGCCTGACTTCGTTTTTTCATCAAAGTCCGGATACCTTGCAGCAGCTTTTCTGTAAGCTCGCCTCAGCATCAGCTTTGCAGTTCTGTACTTCAGTCCTTTAAAAAATTGCTCGTCATCAACGGAATCACAGAGCTGCCACCACCCAAGTATAACGCTGTAGCCCGCACATGTTGCTAGAGATTCGCCATATCTGCAGCACTTCTGTTTTTTAAAAGGGCAAACCGGGCACTTGCGGGAACAGTACTCCAAAGGCATCTCCGGTTCCCACAGCAGCATTGCTAGGAACACAAAATCGTAATTCAGGATGAACCTGGCCGCTGCTCCGTAATTCTCCCCCAGTGCATGACACAGGGCACAGTAGCAGGAACGGTACTGCTCGTACTCTCTGACCTTAAGTTCAGATTTTACGGGTCGAATATAACCAAACATACTGTTACTCGTTCTGTCAGCCGGACTGTGCCGACGATTCATTCTGAGCGGATGCCTCGGTAAGCGACACTGTAATCTTGTATTCACCTACGGCTCCCATATTCGGGAATCCGTCTATATGGACCCTCGCGTCTACAGAGAAGGTCCCGGCTGCATTGCCAAGATCCGAGAGATCGGCAACTATCCAGATATTATCCGCTTTAAGCTGAGAGATATCCGCAGAACTGCCGCGGACCGTAACATCGAGGCTCTGGGTGACAATCGAGGCAACATATCCCTCGGTGACGTTCTGAGTACGAATATTTGTGACAGACAGTCTGTTAGTCGACATTCCGAGCACCTGTACTGTAACGGTAGCTTCAGTAGTACCGGTGAGGTTAGTCACTCCGTTCGGTATTGCTATTGAATAAGTCTCTGTGAACGTAGATGCAAAATCGGTCAGGTCAATAGTATCAAGATTGATCGTATTCATGTTTTCAAGCGTCTCAGCGTCACCGGAAAGCGTTATCGAGGACGGTCGTATGGTTATCTTGGTGTTCTCTTCTGATGCGCCGGCACCCGGTACCAGCTTCACTGAAAGCGCAACGTCCTTGACCATAACGATCGGCAGCGTCACCTTTATCTTGTCCGTGCTGAGTTTGAAGTTGTCCGCAGAGATCTCCTGTCCGTCATTATCTATAAGCTTATAGGAAAGCGTATCAGTCACAGCCTTTGATACTGTTTCCCTCTGCAGGATAACCATCGCGTGATGAAGTGTGGATACAAGTTCCTCCGGTCCGGAGACGGTAACGGACTGAGGATTGAATTCCATGGGTTCAGCTCTGTATCCGTCTGCAACTCTGCCCTCATACTGCCCCGTGACTGGAAGCACTACATCCACCATTTTGCTAACGGTCACGGTTATATAGTCAACAGAGGCCTCCTCGATATAGAGGTTATTGCTGTTATATCCCAGGCCATCATAATCGACTGTATAAGGTACCTGAAAAACGCCGGAATTAGTGATAACGGACATATCCGCTGTCACGGTTATGGCATTCTTGGAGAGTTTAGAAATAACGTTTCTTTTGCCGCGTATCTTCAGTGAGAGAGTATCGGTATCGATATTCGTAACAGACAGATTGCGCTCCGAGACAACGTCGTCGCCGGTAAATGTTATATCGATATTGTTATACGGCTGGGTAACATCAGAGTTTTCTGCATAGGCAATATACAACCACAGTGCAATTGACACAAGGATGGCGAAGACGATGTTGAACGCCTTACTGCCTATGATTTTGTTCATTCTGTCTCTAAACATCACTGCTTCACCCGGATCTTATCCCAGATAGAACTGCCTACTGTCTTCTTATTCTCCGGCAGGAGCTCGTTCCTGAGCAGCTTCTCAAACGTCTCAGCGGTAAGGTGCCGCTTGAGCATTCCGTCGATGGCTACAGACATCGCGCCTGTCTCCTCCGATACGATCACTACGACAGCGTCTGTCCTCTCAGACAGGCCGATACCCGCTCTGTGACGCATTCCCAGATCGCGGCTAAGGTTTACGTTGCTTGACATCGGCAACATGCAGCCAGCGGCCAGTATGCGTCCGTCTACGATTATCACAGCACCGTCATGCAGTGGCGTGTTCGGGAAGAATATGTTTTTGAGAAGCTCCACTGACGGCTCTGCATCCATTGGTGTGCCGGTCTTCGTATACTCCTCGAGACTGATGTCTCTCTGGAATGCAATGAGCACACCCGTCTTTGTGCGCGCCATGTCGCTGCAGGCTGCTACTGTATGCGTTATAGCAGTCTCGATCATCCGTTCGTTCGGTTTCTTTGAGAAGAACTCTATTATCCTCCTGCTGCCGAGCTGACTGAGGAACTTGCGAATCTCTGGCTGGAAAATCACTATAAGGACTACGACGCCCAATTCCATCGTCTTGCCGAGAAGATAGTTGAGTACGTTGAGATGAAGGACGCTGGAAAGCCACATGACGGCAAGAAGGAGTATGATGCCTTTAACGACGCCGGCAGAGCTGGTCCTTCTGACGAAGGAAAGCAGCTTGTAAATGATGAACGACATTATCGCTATGTCGATGATGTCCCAGATCGTCATCGTCATTATGAAATTGATAAAGACTCTGAATACTTGTTCAACAGCGTTCATATCTCATTCATCCTCGGCCAGAAAAACTGTGCGAAAACCTCTGTCACTTTATCAATTAATTATATTATAAATACATGTACTTGACAATCTTGATTATGAAAACAATTTGTAACATATCAATCTAAAAAGATCTTTACGATGGATAAAACCAGTCTTCTGCTATTCTATCAGAACAACTGCATGTGCTGCTATGCCGCTTCCGTCACCGGTGAATCCAAGTCCCTCTTCCGTTGTAGCCTTCACGCTTATCTGAGACACCTCGGAAGAGGTAGCTTCAGCGATCCTTTTTCGCATCTCATGAATATACGGAGACAGTTTTGGCTTCTGTGCTATGATTGTGATATCCGCATTGACGAGCGAATAGCCGCAGCTTCGCAGACGTTCACATACAGCGCCGAGCATATACATACTGTCGGCGCCGTGCCATCTTTCATCATTATCCGGAAACATGTTACCGATATCGCCTAAAGCCGCAGCCCCCAGAAGAGCATCCATGAGTGCATGCGCAGGAACATCGGCGTCTGAATGTCCGTCCGGACCTTTATCTGACGGAATTAGAACACCGCAGAGAACACATCTGCGTCCTTCTGCCAGTCTGTGTACATCATAACCATGACCTATTCTCAAACCAGTTCTCCCCTTCCTTTGAGAATAAGCTCTGCAAATTCAAGATCTTCGGGTGTCGTAATCTTGATATTATCCGGCGACCCAAGTGTTATATGTATCGGCACACCGGCACGTTCCGCTGCCGAAGATTCATCTGTTATCTCACATCCGCAGCCCTCAGCGCTCTTAAGAGCGGACCTTATCAGATCAGCCTGAAACACCTGGGGCGTCTGTATCTCATAAACACAGTTCCTGTCGACTGCTTCGACGACAGTGCCAGACTTCACTCTCTTTAGCGTAGAACTGACCGGTCTTGCGGGCACACCCGATCCTGACAGCGAAGCAGATTCTATAGCATCTTTAATTATCTGCTGTGTAACAAGCGGCCTTGCTCCGTCATGGATAGCTATTAGATCAGATCGTTTTGAAACAGCCCTTAACCCAATATTGGACGATTCGGCGCGAGTCGCTCCTCCGGTAACGATCGATGATAGCTTGGCAACAGGGTAATCGCTGCACAGTCTCGCAGCAGTCCCACGCTTATCTGCTGATACGACGAGCACAATCTCAGAAATAAGATCACATTCGTCAAATGCCTGTAACGTACGTGCAAGCAGCGGTTTGCCGCCAAGCTCGACGTAAAGTTTGTCAACGCCTTTCATCCTGCGCGAAGAACCCGCTGCAACTATAACGGCAGAGCAGCGTCTGTCCCCCCGGTTAACTATGCGTCTGATTAGTTTCATTGGAGAAAGATTCATGTTTTTTCACCACCGTTAGTGATAAAAACAGCGGAGGCGTAAAACCTCCGCCGATTTGGGCCGTTAGCTATGCTATGGATGCATTTATGCGGGCCTCGACCTCATCATATGTTGAATTCTGGGAAAGAACTATCTCAGAAATCAGTATCTGTTTAGCAAAATAGAGCATTTTGCGCTCACCCGTAGAGAGTCCCTTCTCGGCGTCACGAGTCATGAGGCCCTTTACAACGCGTGCGACTTCAATTAGATCCCCGCTTTTAATGCGAAGCATATTCTCATGATAGCGACGGTTCCAGTTGGATGTCATCTCTGAATCGAGATCGGGCAGCGCGCGAATAATCTCTTCGGCAGCATCAGGTGAAACTATAGGCCGGACACCGATGGCGTCACAGCTCTCGACAGGTATTAGGACAACCATTCCGCCGGCAGGAAGCTTGAGTACGTAATACTGGCGGGTAACGCCGTTGATGCACTTCTCGGTAATTGAATCGATCACGCCCGCGCCGTGCATGGGATGCGCTATCATATCGCCTATATTGAACATATTCCGCCTCCTCTCGTATGGGATAATGCTGTCAAACACGCATAATATCGCGTATTTATTATACTATAATAACCCAAAAATTACAAGTATTAAAAACTGTATTTGAACCCTCAAAAAAGTCAAAAAAAGCGCGGCTGCATATGCAGCCGCGCATGAGTCCATCGGAATAAGAATTATTCGGCGTCAGCAGGTGCCTCTTCGGCTTCCTCGGCAGGAGCAGGCTCCTCTGCAGGAGGATTTTCAGTGTCGTATACGACGGCATCCGCTTCCTCAACAGGTGCTGAAGCGGGTTCAGCAGGCTCAAGAAGTGCCTTGATGCTGAGGGATACTCTGTGTTTTTCAGAATCGATCTCAGTGATCTTAACATCAACGACATCGCCCTCTTTCAGGACTTCCGCCGGAGTTGCGATCCTATGATCAGCAATCTGTGAAATGTGGATAAGGCCGTCTACACCGGGAAGGATCTCAGCAAAAGCGCCGAAAGGCATTAGTTTGACGATCTTTACGCTTATAACATCGCCCACCGCGTTAGCGGTCGTGAACTTCGTCCACGGGTTGTCAGCTTCTGTCCTGTAACCGAGAGATATCTTTTTCTTCTCTTTGTCAAAGGATATAACATATACTTCAATCTCGTCGCCGATTTTCAGAACATCGGACGGCTGCTTGATATGAGACCAGCTGATCTCTGAAACGTGGATCATGCCGTCGATTCCGCCGATATCGACAAAAGCGCCGTAAGATGTGAGAGACTTGACAATGCCCTTATACTTCTTGCCTTCCTCAATATCTGCCCATACAGCGTCCGCTTTTGCCTTGCGTTCCTCATAAGCTACGGCACGAATGGAACCAACAACACGTCTTCTAGACTGGTTTACCTCGGTAATGCGGAGACGAACCTTCTGCTTCAAAAGCGTAGACATGGGGACATCCTTAGCAAGGCCTGTCTGAGAAGCAGGAACAAATACGTTAACGCCCTTGACGGAAACGACTACGCCGCCCTTGTTCTCTTCGATAACAGTGCCCTCGACTGTCGTCCTGTCGGCTCTGGCTTCTTCGATCATATCCCAGTTCTTGACTATATCGAGACGCTTCTTGGAGAGCTTGACCGTACCTTCGACATCGTTAACGCGCATGACGAAAGTCTCGATCTCATCCCCGACTTTAACGATGTCCTCTACCTTTGCTGAGGGATCGTCGGTAAGTTCGTCGATTGGGATATAACCCGACTGCTTGGTTCCAAGATCAACCGATATCTCAGTGGGTGTGATCGCTGCGACTGTTCCGGTAACCTTTTCTCCTGTATGTAATGTTTTGATCGATTTTTCGAGCATCTCCTCAAAGGATTCGACAGCCTCAGCTGCCGGCTCGGCCTCGACCGGATTTACGGCTTCCGCCGCTGCTTCGGGCTCTGCTACAGGTGCAGTTTCCTCTGCTGTCACATTTTTGATCTCTTCACACATTTTCTGGTTGACCTCCTTAATAATCCACGCCGGCGTTGATGCGCCGGCAGTGACTCCGATAATATCACTGCCGCCAAACTGCGACATATCCAGTTCCACGGCCGTCTCTATATTGAAGACCCTGTCACACGATTTCCTGCATATTTCAGCAAGTTTTGCCGTATTGGAACTGTTCTTGCTGCCTATTACGACCATAGCGTCTGCCTCCTTAGCAAGTTCGGAGGCCGCTTTTTGCCTTATAATAGTGCTATCGCATATTGTATCAAACACTTCATTATTTGTACACACTTTTTTTATAAATTTAACACATAATTCAAAAACATCCCGCATACCGGTAGTTTGAGAGACTATAGTTACAGCTGTTTCCGGATCTGGATGAGTACGGGACAGCCAATCCTCTACATCCTTCACGCTTCCGAAAACTTCATATCGCTTACACCAGCCTGAGATCGCCGCGACTTCTGGATGAGTCGACTCGCCTATTATGATAACGAGCCTTCCGTCATTTGAAGCCTTTTCCGCTATGTTATGTATGCGCTTTACATACGGGCAGGTTGCATCGATTACCTGAGCGCCTGAACGTGCCAGCACATTCATCTCTTCCCTGCCGATACCGTGAGACCTTATAACCACCGTATCTCCGGGACGTGCCTCCGAGGCAGATGATATCTCGCCGACGCCGAGATCACGCAGTTTTTCGATAACCTGCGTGTTGTGTATGATCGGTCCTAGAGTAACGCATCGCGTTCCGTTTGAAGCCGCTTCCTCGCACATGTTAACCGCACGTTTTACACCAAAGCAGAATCCAGCGTTTTTTGACAGTATGACCTTCATCCTATCCGCTCCTTGAGAGATTCTATTCTGGCCATTAGAAGCGAAGATTCAGTGTTCAGCGTCTCGGTGTCTTTTGTGCCCGAACTAATCATATACGGTTCGCCTATGACTACATCAACTCTTCGAAACAGTTTTCTGTTCCTAGGAATATAAACAGGCACGATAGGAACACCGAGTTTGGCGGCAAAGTAGACGGCTCCGTTCCTCGGATCGCCGCCTTTTTCGTCTGTAACCCTGGTCCCCTCTGGGAAAATGCCGACTTTCTCTCCTGCTTTCAGGTATCTGATGACTTTTCTGACGCTTGAGATATCGTTACTGCCGCGGTCGACCGGAAACATGCCTACTGAATTCAGGAACCTTCCTATCACAGGTTTCAAAAACAGTTCTGCTTTAGCCATCATGTGAAGATGGCACCTGCTTCCTATAGCAAAGATGATAAGTACCGGATCAGACCAGTGTGAATGGTTGCCGCATACGATCGCTGCCCCGTCCGGCATATTCTCACGGCCGTGTACTCTTATCGGGTAGAAAGGTGCAAGTACAACAGAGAATAGCGCACGGAAAAACTTATACAGACGGTATTCTCTGCTCATATCCAAGCTTATCCTTTATGATTTCCGACAGTGCGCTGAAACTCTCGTCAAGGTCAAGTTCTGAAGTGTCAAGCAGTATCGCGTCATCTGCCTGCTTAAGCGGTGCCTCAGCGCGCGTGCTGTCGTTTTTATCACGGTAATTTATATCCCGCAGCACCTCTTTGAATGTAGTCTTTACGCCCTTTTCCTTCAGCTCGGCAAGACGTCTCTGAGCGCGCGCTTTGGCTGATGCCGTAAGGAATACTTTAAGCCCCGCATTGGGCAGTACTACGGTTCCTATATCCCTTCCGTCCATTATCACGTCATATCGGACTGCCATGCTTCTCTGCATATCGAGCAGGAAAGCTCTCACTGCCGGAATTGCCGATACATCAGACGCGTATATCGAGATCGGAGGCATACGGATATCTCCGGATACGTCCTCCCCGTTCAGGATCATGCGCTGCACGCCGTTTTCATCATAGGTGATCTCGATATCAATATCGCCCAGGAGCGCGGCTACAGCTTCAGGATCCTTTGAATCAACGCCTTTCCGGTAAGTATAGAGTCCTACGCAGCGGTATATGGCTCCTGTATCGACGTAGACAAGTCCGTATTTTGCCGCTGCCATACGCGCAAGCGTGCTTTTACCGGCCCCGGACGGGCCGTCAATGGCTATGCTTCTTCCTTCCATTCGTTTCCTCCGTATCCCGGGGTGACACTTTTACCGGCACAAACCGCCGTAGACCACGCTATCTGGAGATTGAACCCGCCGGTATACGCGTCGGCATCGATTATCTCGCCGGCAAAATAAAGTCCCGGGATTATTTTTGACTGCATCGTTTTAGGGTTGATCTCGTTTAGTGCCACGCCGCCGGAGGTTATTATCGCTTCGGCTATAGGCCTTGGGCCGAGAATACTTATCGTGAAACTCTTAAAGAGCGATACCAGTGCTCTGCGCTGCTCTTTTGTGACAGAGTTTACTTTCACATCTGCAGGTATACCTGAACGCTCTATCAGGACAGGGATCATAAGCCTGGGCGCAAGGTCGCTCAGAGAATTGGAAAAAACCCGGTTTGAATACTTTTCAAAGTCTCTGAGTATACGCTGATCCAGTTTTTTTTCGTCAAGCGCAGGCTTCAGATCTATGGAAACAGTATACTTTTTTGTTGAAAACTCACGCATATGCGCGCTCGCTGACAGCGTCAGCGGCCCTGAAAGTCCAAAATGCGTGAAAAGCATTTCCCCCATGTCTGTATATACAGGCTTTTTACCGCCGTCGTATACAGCAATCGATACGTTTTTAAGAGAAAGGCCGCACATCCTCGCGCAGTATCCGCCGTCTTCAACGAGCGGTACCAGCGAAGGCTTCGGCTCGTTGATCGTATGTCCCAGCCTCTCCGCTATACGGTAACCGTCGCCTGTCGAACCTGTAGAAGGATACGAAACGCCGCCCGTACAAAGGATCACGGAAGCGGCGTCATAGTGAACTGAATCAGCGGTGACGCCGTTCACGGCGCCGTTTTCTACTGTAACTTCGCTTACACGCGCCCTGCAGAGCTTCACTCCCGAGCTTTTCAGCGCACCTCTCAGTGCGTCTACAATATCCTGCGCCTTATCCGATACGGGAAACACCCTGGCGCCGCGTTCGGTCTTTAACGCGACCCCCAGATCCTCAAAAAAGGAGATCGTCTCTGACGGCGGAAAGGCATTTACGGCACTGTAAAGAAATTTGCCCCCGTTCGGAGTATTCCTTATAACGGCTTCGGGCATGCAGTCGTTCGTAACATTGCATCTTCCCTTACCCGTTATGCGCAGTTTCTGTCCGGTATACTCATTACGTTCGAGCAGAAGGACGCGCGCACCTCTTCGCGCGGCAGTCACGGCCGCCATCATGCCCGCAGCGCCTCCGCCTGCGACGATCACGTCATATGTCGAATTTTTCATATACCTGATACTCTTCCCAAATATGTTCGAGTCGCTCGAAATTGGCATGCAGGTCGTCCTTCGCCTTCGTGCTGGCGGCGACGACAAGCGCGTTAACAAGACTCAGCGGTGCAACCAGAGAATCAAGGAAGGATATCATATCGCTTTTCGCATAAAGCGGGATCGTAGCGAGTTTTGCAATAGGCGAAGCTTCGGTGTCGGTAATGCCGATTATGTCTGCGCCCATATCCCGGGCGAAGCACATGGCTTTTATCGTCCGGTGCGAATAGCGAGGAAAACTGAGGGCGATAAAAACATCGTCCTTGGTTATACGCAGTATCTGTTCAAACACCTCGCTCGAGGACGCGCCGTTGACAACACATACGTTTTCAAACAGAAGGTTGAAATAGAATCCCATGAAGTTGGCAAGCGCGGCTGAAGATCTGAGCCCGAAAATGTATATATGCTTCGCTTTCGATATCGCATCGACAGCTGCAGCGAAATCCTCGCGCTTCGTCTCTTCCATGGTCGCGCGTATCTGCTCGATATCTGAATTAAGAACTGCGGATAGGATATCCTCGTTCTCCATGAATTCCTTGGAGACCTCAATTCGCTGTACAGATGTCAGGCAGTTGCGGATCATATCCTGGAGAGCTTTCCTCATCTCCGGATATCCCGAATACCCGAGTTCAGAAGCGAAACGGACCACGGTCGATTCACTGACATTGACAGTTTTTCCAAGTCTGCTCGCAGTCATGAAAGCCGCTTTGTCATAATTCTCCGTTATATAGTTTGCAACCTTTTTCTGGCCTTTTGAAAAGCCGGAGTATGATTCATCGATAATAGCAAGAATGTCCTTATCCATCTATTGCCTCCAAATACAGGCCGAAAGGCCCGATTCGCATTAATATCCAGTATATACAATAATATACGACTAATTGCCAGAAAATCAAGTATATATTTGCATTGAATACACTCTAACTACAGCTCAGAATCGATGAAATCTCATCCTCAGTGAGATATCTCCAGGCACCAGGGCCAAGACCTTCTATCCCGATGCCAGCCTCTGAGATACGTATAAGCCTTCGAACGTCCAGACCGCACTGCTCACACATACGCCTGATCTGTCTGTTTCGCCCTTCAAAGATAGTCATCTCAATCATCCCGCCTTCCGCGTTCAGGGAGATGACCCGTACTTTTGCAGGCCTGGTGGTATACCCGTCAAGATTGAACGGCATCGACAGCCTTTCCAAGGCGCCTCTGACTTCTCCGCGAACCGATACACGGTAGACCTTTTCATGTTCGCCTGCCGGATGTGCCACGGCATTTGCGAACTCGCCGTCGTTTGTCAGAAAGATCACTCCTTCCGACTGTTTGTCAAGACGGCCAACCGGATAAAGGCGTTCACCCAGTCCTGATACCAGATCAAGAACGGTTTTGCGTCCGCGTTCATCAGACGCCGTTGCCAAATACCCTCTGGGTTTGTTCATGACTATGACGACTCTCTCAGGCCGCCGGTCAAGAGGCACTCCGTCGACGCAGACGGTGTCCGTGTCGGGATCCGCGGTCTGTCCGGGCTGCGCTGCAGTTCCGTTCACAGATACTCTCCCGGCGGAGATCATTTCCTCCGCTCTTCTCCGCGAACATATTCCGTATTCAGATAATATCTTCTGCAGTCTTGCTCTCACATTAAACACCTGAATTCAAGCCTGATACGGCCGGCATCAATCCTCGCTAATAAGCACCACCATGACTCCTGGGCTCATTGCCCCATGTGTCCGGCAGTGCTTATTGAGAGTCAAATACAGAAACAGCGTTATTCCGCCTTTTCCTTGCTTACCATTCCGCCTATCTTGTCGACTATATCAGGCACGAGCTCGATAACACGATCGACGGTAGTGGATGCTGGAGGCAATACGTTGATGATCTTTACTCCGCCGTCCTTGATTACAAGGAAAGCCACAGGTGTTATCTTGACGCCTGCACCGGTCCCTCCGCCGAAGGGGTTATCCTGGCCGGACTGATGGTTCTTGGTCTCAAAATCCGTACCGCCGCCTGCAAACCCGAAGCTGACCTTTGAGATTGGGATCAGCGTGATGCCTTCGACTGTAGCTATCGGCTGACCTACTATGGTGTTGACATCGACCATGTCCCGAATCTTCTGCATAACGGTATCCATGAGCGCTCCAATAGGATGATTATCCATTTTCATATCCACCTTTCTGAGTTTCAGTTGTCAGTAAGTACGTTTTTAAGCTTTTTTAGATCTAGTCCCGCAGCTATGTATAGTATCTCCCATACTGATAGCGACAGTTTCAGCTTTGCAAATACAAGCGGTTCTTCAGCTGTGAAATCGACAGAAGTCGAAACCGATCTCTTTTTTATGCGAAACAATCTCTCCAGAATCCCTAGGACAGTACCAGCTGCTGCGTTCGTATACCCGTACGACATCGCCGCTTTCGCAGGATCCGGTCCGCCGGCAGCGCAGTATCTGAGTGTGAGTTCGTTTACAAGCAGCCTCTTTCTAAGTCTTTTGAAAGGTTCAGAGACAGCGGAGACTATATCGAGCAGTTTGCGCACGGTTCCGCCCTTTTTCTTTTCTTCCTTCTCTTCCGGTTCTCCGGTTTTCTTTTCTTTCCGCTTTTTCTTTTGCTTCTTTTTACCGTCTGTTTCCTTCTTCTTGCGCGGCACGACAGTTATACTTACAGGTCCGGCGAACACGGAAACATACAGACCTTCTTCATCGTAGCGGACAACCGCACCGAGTCGGAGAAGCGCTATGATCACAAGGATCGCTATGATCACAAAAAGGACGATCATTGTTCTTCCTCGTTCGCAACAGCTTCATTTATGGTGAGCTGCTCGGTGTTTTCAAGTTCGGTATCAGGCAGCGGCGGAAGCTCGCTGAGAGATGATATGCCGAAGGTCCTCAGAAACGCGGGTGTCGTCCGAAACAGGACCGGTCTTCCCGGCACGGGCAGCCTACCGCACTGTTCGATAAGGCCTCTGTCCTCAAGAAGTCCGACTGTATATGAACTATCCACGCCCCTTACCTGTTCGATATATGTCCTGGTCACAGGCTGGAAGTAAGCGACTATCGACAATACCTCCAGCGCCGGCTGCGTTAGCTGGGGCTGTTTTCTCGTCTCAAGAGCAAGCCTTATATAATCCGCATATTCAGGAGATGAGCAAAGCTGCAGCTGGTTTTCCAGCCGCACGAGCCTTATCCCGCGTCTTTCAAAACTGTATCTGTCGGCAATAACGTCTGCCGCGTCGGAAACGAGCTGTTTTTCCACTCCGAGCACTGCCGCGATCCTGTCCATTGATACAGGTTCTCCGGAGGCAAACAGTATGCCCTCAATCGCGCCCTCAATATCGCGTATCTCCATCACTGTTCCGCCTCGCTTTCATAGTCGGAGAAACTAAGTTCGCCGATGTTTCCGGTACGGGATACCGTCATTTTTTCTCCCTCGCCGGAAATCAGAATATTACCTATTTTGCATAATTCAAGAAGTGCTATAAGAGTAGCGACCATCTCAGAACGGCTCTTGCAGTCTTCGAAAAGCGAATCGACACGCAGACGCGCAGGTCCGTCAAGCTTGTCCATGATCTCTTTGGCTTTGCCTGACACGGAATAAATAATCCGCGACGGAACAGGTACAGCTGGCGCTGTAAGCGATGCAAGAGCCTCTCGGTCACGTTCTATGACTCTCATGAACGCATCATAAATATCCGATGGTTCATGAAAATACTTATACTCATGATCCGGTTCGATGTACTCCGGCGGTTTTGTTATAAGACCGCTGCCGCGTTTGAACATCTCGGCCATGCGGTCAGTAACTGCATGGACGCGCGCATACTCATCTTTTCTGCGAAGCTCTTCGAGAGAGGAGATAAGTTCTTCGAGTTCTGAGACCTCTTCACCGTTTGCAAGGAGCACCTTTGACTTGATATAAGTCAGATGCGAGGCCATTGCTACGAACTCACTCGCAACATCCAGATCCATGGCTGCCATCTGGTCAAGGTACTCGAGATACTGGTCAAGGATAAGCGAAACACTTATGTCTTCGATCTCGATTTTATTTTTGCTGAGCAGCTGGAGAATCAGAGACAGAGGGCCTATAAAATCCTCTGTATCCGTTCGCGTGTGCAAAACTCCTTCCAGCCTGAATACGGGATCGTCCATACGGGAATCTCCTAAAACAGTTTTAGTGACAGATCAAAACCTGCGTGATAGAAGAAAGTGAGTTTGTCGAAAACAAATCTGACCACTCTTCCGAGCGGAGCCCCTAGCACACCGCTTGCAACAAGGATGAAAAGAAGTATCATCCCGTAGCGCTCATAACGCATGAGTTTCCAGTATGTCTCATTCGAAGCCATTGAGAACAGGACTTTCGAGCCATCCAGCGGGGGTATCGGGATAATGTTGAAAATCATAAGCGCTATGCTGATATACGCCGTCATGAATACTATCTCCAGCACGGCAGAACCGAATGAACTGCCGTACAGAAAAGGCGTCAAAAACCCGTAAAGGAACAGAGCCACAATGCCGATCGCCAGATTCATACCCGGACCTGCTATAGCTGTAATAGCCATGCCGCGTTTAGGGTTTTTGAAGTACCGCATATCGACCGGGACCGGCTTTGCCCATCCGAATTTGAAAACGACCATCATAAGGAATCCGAACACATCGATATGCTTTAGCGGATTCAGTGTAAGTCTGCCCATCCGTTTAGCAGTAGGGTCACCGAGTCTGTAGGCAGTATACCCGTGTGCAAGTTCATGCAGTGTTACGCATATTATCGCAGGAATAACCGAATACAGAATATCAGTCAGTACTGTCCAGTCCAGATGTCTGAATATATTAAGCATCTGTTATCCTCCGGCAGCCTCGTTGATAACTGCAAGCAACTGTTCGCGGCCGGTTCCCTTCTCCGCTGAAAAAGGGACGACCCGGACACTTTCCGGAAGCGACAGCGTCTGCGCAATCAGGTCGAGGTTTTCCTGGACCCTGCTCGGAGCCACTTTGTCCGTCTTGTTCGCAACAACGACGAACGGTCTGCCGCTCTCCTTGAACCAGTGCGCCATCGTGACGTCGTCAGCAGTAGGTTTATGGCGTGAGTCGACTATCATGACGCCCAAGGTCATCGTATCGGGATTCGCAAAATACGACTCCATTAGTCTGGACCAGCGCATCCTCTCGTCTTTGGATACCTTCGCATATCCGTAACCCGGCAGATCGACGAAATAGGCTTTTTTGTCGATAAGGAAATAATTCACATGAATAGTCTTACCGGGTGACGCACCTACGCGTGCAAAATTCTTTCTGTTCAGAAGCTTGTTGATCACAGACGATTTGCCGACGTTGGATTTGCCGGAAAAGACAAACTGCGGCAGGCCGTCAGATATGAAATCAGACGGTCTGGCGGCAGATTTGACAAATTCGGCATTGTGCAGGTTCATATCGGTTGTCTCCACGTATTCGCTTTACTGGCACACGGAAGCAGGCGCGTCCTGTTTGCAGGTCTCTGCACGGACAGGAATAACAGCTGCGGGATCGGCAGCCTTTCTGTCCTTAATTCTGAGCATCGGCATTGCTATCTCCAGCACCGAATCGATGTTCTTTGCGGTTATAAAACTGAGAGAGGAACGTACTACCGGATCGATCTCATCAAGGTCAGGTTCATTATCCGCAGGTATGATGACGGTTGTTATCCCTGCGCGTAGCGCGGCCATAGTTTTTTCCTTGAGTCCGCCGATGGCTAAAATTCTCCCTCTGAGCGATATTTCGCCGGTCATGGCGATATCACATCTTACAGGAGTTTCAGTCAGCGCAGATATAACGGCTATAGCCATGGTGATTCCTGCTGACGGGCCGTCTTTAGGTACGGCGCTCTCAGGAAAATGAATGTGGATATCCTTCGTCTTATAGAAATCCTCAGGTATGCCCAGCTGATCCGCACGGCTTCTGATATAAGAAACAGCAGCACGCGCAGATTCCTTCATCACGTCACCAAGGTTTCCTGTCAGTTCCAGCTTACCTGTACCATTCAGGATATTCACCTCGACCTCAAGTGTCTCTCCGCCGACGGAAGTCCAAGCAAGACCGCGTACTATACCAACCTCATCAGAAGCGTTCATGGCGTCTGGTTTGAATTTTCGTGTTCCCAGATACTTTTCAAGATCACTTTCTTTCATCCGCAGGGATTTGATATCACCTGTTACGATGCCTGAAACAGTCTTTCGGCATATCTTTGAGATCTGTCGTTCAAGCTGTCTCACGCCGGATTCGCGTGTATACGAGGAGATAATGTCACGTATAACGTCGTCCGGGATCCTGAGCTGGTTTCCGCTCAGGGCATGCATCTTGCGCTGCTTAGGAATAAGATGACGCTTTGCAATTTCAAGTTTTTCAAGATCCGTATAACTGGAAAGTTCGATCACTTCCATCCTGTCGAGCAGCGGAGCAGGAATGGTGGCAGAATTGTTGGCAGTCGTGATAAACATCACATTTGAAAGATCAAACGGAAGTTCAAGAAAATTGTCCCTGAAAGTCCTGTTCTGTTCAGGATCCAAAGCTTCAAGAAGCGCAGCTGACGGATCTCCGCGGTAATCGCTCCCCAGCTTGTCTATCTCATCGAGGAGCATCAGCGGATTGTTAGACTTTGCCTGAATGAGTCCGGATATAATGCGGCCGGGCATAGCACCGACATAGGTTTTCCTATGGCCGCGTATCTCAGCCTCGTCATGTATGCCGCCGAGGGGCAGTCGGACGAGCTTTCTGTTTAGCGCTCGGGCAACACTGATCGCTACTGACGTTTTACCGACTCCCGGAGGCCCGACGAGACAAAGTATCGTACCTTTTATTTCCGGGGCATGCTGACGCACGGCAAGGAATTCCAGTATACGCTCCTTGACTTTATCAAGGCCGTAATGATCTTCGTCGAGGATCTTTGCAGCTGCTCTGACATCAAGATGCTCTTTCGTGCCTGTCTTCCACGGAAGCTCAAGGCAGATGTCAAGATAGTTTCTGATTACAGACGCCTCAGCGGAGCCGAACTGCTGTTTTTCGAGCCTGTCTGTTTCTTTTAAAAGCTTCGCTTCTATCTCACCGTCAAGACCAAGAGCACGGATCTTCTCCCGATAGTCATCGATCTCATTATCATAATCCGGATCTTCGCCGAGTTCAGAGCGGATAACGCGCATTTGCTCACGCAGCACGTTGTCGCGCTGCTGTCTTCCCAGCCTGTCTTTTAGTTTTTCATCGATATCCTGCTCTATGCCGAGCACTTCGATCTCACGGTTCAGCAGATCGCACACGAGTTCAAGACGTTTTGCCGGCTGGAGCGTCTCAAGGACTTTCTGTTTCTTCTCTATCTTCATGAAAACGTTCTGCGTTATATAGTCGGCTATGCGTCCCGGGTCTGAGAGAGCCAGGACTCCGAGCGCCGTCTCGCGGCTCACTGTAGAAGAAATGCCGCAGTATTCCTCAAACAGATCGAAAGCCTTGCGTATGAGCGCCTCATGTTTCGGTGACACAACGTTGACAGCATATTCAGGTATGACCTCTACATGTACCGTGAACATACGCTTGCTGGAAACGACATCGATCAGCCTGGCGCGTGTCAAGCCCTCTACAAGGACCTTGATACCGCCTGACGGCATACGCAAGAACTGCTTTATATGGCAGACGGTGCCGACATCATAGAGGTCTTTCCTTTCAGGATCTTCTACGGCGATATCTTTCTGAGAAAGGAGAAAGATCTTTCTGTTTCCATCGGATGCCGCGTTGAGAGCAGCTATAGATTTCTCCCTCTCGACATCGAAGCTCAGTATCATATTGGGAAAGACCGATAGGCCGCGGAGAGCCATCATCGGGAGTACATCGGTCTTCTGGTTTTCAGAGATAAATTCCATGGGTAATCCTTTCTTCGTTAAGAGCCGCACTGGTGGTGCGGCTCAGAGACGGACTGACGCTAACGTCAGGATGCGTTGATTATTTCAGGGCTTATCGTCGGCTTCGGGCGGTGGATGATCTTAGGCGGTTCGGAACCGCTTACACATTCCTTTGTGATAACGACTTTTTCTACCCGCGGATCAGACGGTACGGAGTACATGATATCTGTCATTATGTTCTCCATCACGCTTCTGAGTCCCCGGGCACCGATTTCCATTGCGATAGCTTTATCAGCTATCGCACCCAGAGCGTCATCCTCAAATACGAGTTCGACATTATCAAAGCCCATCAGAGCGCTGTACTGCCTCGTAAGCGCGTTTTTAGGTTCTTTAAGTATTGATACCAGGTCATCACGATCAAGAGGTCTGAGCGTTACGAGTACAGGCAGGCGCCCTATAAGCTCGGGTATTATGCCATACTTGAGCAGATCATGCTGCTGAATGTGTTCCAGCAGATCTCCCGCTCTCTTCTCGTCTTTGCTCGGTATCTCCGCTCCGAATCCGATGCTCTTTCTGTCAAGGCGCTTCTCTATAATCTTTTCGATACCGTCGAACGCGCCGCCGCAGATAAAAAGGATATTCGTCGTGTCAATCGAGATAAACTCCTGATGCGGATGCTTTCGGCCGCCCTGAGGCGGTACATTAGCAACTGTTCCTTCGACTATCTTGAGGAGAGCTTGCTGAACACCTTCGCCCGAAACGTCACGGGTAATGGAAGTGTTTTCGCTTTTACGCCCTATCTTGTCCAGCTCATCGATATAGATTATGCCCTTTTGGGCAAGTTCAACATCGAAGTCCGCTGCCTGCAGAAGTCTGAGAAGAATATTCTCGACATCGTCGCCGACATAACCGGCTTCTGTAAGAGTAGTAGCGTCCGCTATTGCGAAAGGAACATGAAGCATTCTGGCAAGAGTCTGAGCAAACAGAGTCTTCCCGCTGCCGGTGGGTCCGATCAGCAGTATATTGCTTTTCTGGAGTTCAGTATCGCACTCACCTGAAAAGAAAATCCGCTTATAGTGGTTATAAACGGCAACAGAGAGCGCGACTTTTGCGCGCTCCTGGCCGACAACGTAATCATCAAGAACGGCTTTGATCTCAGCCGGTTTCGGCAGGCCTTCCGCCATTGAAAGGCGTTCCCCGTGATCTTGAAGGGGGGCGCTTCTGCGCATCTCATCGTCGAGTATGCTCGAACAGAGCTCGATGCACTCGTTGCATATGTAGGAACCCTTCCCGGCGATCAGTCGTGAGACCTCATCCTGGCGCTTTCCGCAGAAACTGCACCGGATTGTTCTGCCGTCATCTGACTTTGCCATATGGTAATCTCCTTAGCGTTTTGAAATAACGGAGTCGATTATTCCGAATTCCCTGGCTTCATCAGCAGACATGAAGTTATCACGTTCGCATGCTTCACTGATGATCTCTATCGGTTTTCCGGTATTCTCAGCGAGTATGCGGTTGAGGTTCTGCTTAACGCGCAGAATATTCTCGGCGTGTATCTGTATATCTGTCGCCTGTCCCCTGAAACCTCCGGAAGGCTGGTGGATCATGATCTCTGAATTCGGGAGCGCGAGCCGTTTTCCCTTCGCACCGGAGGACAGCAGGAACGCGCCCATACTGGCCGCCATACCGATGCAGATAGTCGATACGTCAGGCTTGATATACTGCATCGTGTCATAGATCGCAAGTCCGGCAGAAACAGAACCGCCGGGGCTGTTTATATAGAACTGTATATCCTTGTCAGGGTCCTGCGCCTCAAGATAGAGGAGCTGTGCAACGACAAGGCTTGCTGTCGTATCGTTAACCTCTTCGCCAAGAAAAACGATCCTGTCGTTCAGAAGGCGGGAAAAGATATCGTACGAACGTTCGCCGCGGGAAGTCTGTTCGACAACATACGGTACGAGACTCATGTAAAACACTCCTTTCAAAGAGTCATTGTAAATACTTTGATGGGTTGTGCCCAAGTTATTCGGCTTCGGGCTTATCCTCTGCCGCTTCAGTTTCGGCAGGCGCTTCCGCCTTTTCCTCTTCAGCGGGGGGATCTATGGCCTCTGCGTTAGCAACGACGAGAAGTGTGGCAGCACGCAGTTTTAGCTCGTGTATAACGCCCTCACGGTTCAGCTGATCCTTAGCTGTTTCGGCTGACAGACCGTATGACTCGCCTATCTCGACTATGCCCTTTTCTATCTCTTCGTCAGTGGGCTCGATGTTTTCGAGCTCTGCTACTTTTTCAAGGGCAAGCGTGTTTTTGACGTTCTTCTCGGCCATCGGGCGTACATTCTTGCGGAACTCCTCCATGGTGATGCCCATCATCCCGAGATACTGCTCAACGGACATACCGTAGGAAGCAAGGTTCCCCTGGAGATTCTGAACAGAGCCCTCAACATACTCATCGATCATTGCCTCGGGTATGTCTCCCTCAACGGTGTTGATGAGTTCAGTCAGTACGTTATCCTCAAAGTCTTTGTCAGCAGAGGCCGATTTCTGTTCGGTGATCTTTTTGACTGTGTCGGCCTTGTACTCTTCGACTGTATCAAACTCGGAGACGTCCTTTGCAAATTCGTCGTCCAGTTCGGGAACGATGCGCTGTTTGATCTCCTTGACCTTGACGTGGAAAACGACGGGTTTGCCTGCAAGGTCTTTGGTATGATACTCATCCGGGAACTTGAGTTCGAGATCACGCTCTTCGCCGGTTGTCATCCCCACCATCTTTTCCTCGAATCCGGGGATAAAGGTGTTCGAGCCAATGACGAGTTCGTAATCTTCAGAAGAACCGCCGTCAAAAGTCTTACCGTCTACATATCCGGTGTAGTCAAGGGTAACGTAGTCCTCATTCTGTACGGGTCTGTCGGTGACAGTCTCGATACGTGCGTTCTTATAGCGTTCACTGTTGATCGCTGCCTCGATATCCGAATCGCTGACCTCGATCTTCGGGCGGACGGCTTTGATCCCCTTGTACTCGCCGATGCTGATCTCGGGATACTTTGCCATCGTGAAAACTATCGTAGCTGATTTATCATCATTGAACTTTATATCGTCAACAGACGGGAGCCCTACGAAACGTTCCTTGACCTCGCCGAAAGCATAAGTGAATACGTCGGGAAGTATGATGTCTACAGCGTCCTCATAGAAGACGGACGCGCCGTACATACCCTCTACGACCTTTCTGGGCACTTTTCCCTTCCTGAATCCGGGAACGGATATCTTGCTCTTGTTTTTAACATATGCAGCATTGACGGCCTTATCGAACTCCTCCGGAGTTATATCGACTGTAAACTGCATCGTGCTCTTTTCTTTTTTCTCTGTGTTGGTAAGTTTCACTTCTGTGTCCTCCTTCTCCATTGGCCCAAAAAGGCAGGAAATAGTATATCAGTATTACGCTGTATTTGCAATATTTATTTCAAATGATCTTCACCGGTCGGAAGTCAACGAAATCCGCTGAAACCATGTTATATTCGATACCTCCGACATTTCCGGTCACGGCGATGCGGTGGCCGGGTCCGTGGATATGTCCGTACCAGCATCGTTTGACGCCGTACTTATCCATTAGATCGATAATCTCCTCACAGACGTAACTGCCAAAGCGCGGCGGATAGTGGAAAAAACACAGCTTCTCATCAGCACCGTCTGCAGCTTTAAGGGATGTCTCTAGCCGCATCACCTCTCGAAGCATGATTTTTCTGTCGTGTTCCCCGTGTGTCTCCTCTTCGTAAAACCAGCCCCGAGTACCGCAAATAGCTGTGCTTCCGAAGAAATAGCAGTTATTGTGAAGGATGTCTATCGTTGATATCCCATTAGCCTCAAAAAACTTATAAGCCTTCGAAGCAGTTGTCCACCAATAGTCGTGGTTCCCCTTAAGGATGATCTTTCTGCCTGGAACAGCGTTAATGAACCTGAAATCATCGAGGCAGTCGTCCAGTGACATGCCCCATGTGATATCGCCGCAGATAACACACGTGTCATCGTCTGTGAGCACGGAGAATCCATTCTTCAGTTTTTCGATATAGTTTTCCCATCGGCCGCCGAAAACATCCATCGGCTTTTCCGTCTGGAAAGAAAGATGGGTATCCCCTATTGCATAGAGAGACATTTTTCCTCCTGTGTGATCCTTTAAAGCTGCTTTGCTGACAAACTGTCTCTGACAAACCATCCGGGGCTGTGACCAGCCCCGGAAAATGTAAACTCAATTCAATCAGGACAGGAAATCATCCACGGTTCTGAGCATATCCTCTTTGTCTACCGCTCCATCAAATCTGACAGGTCTTCCCCTGAGCGATGCAAGCGGCGCAGGGGCCTTTGTACCGGTCAGTTCCGACAGTCGGGATATCTGTTCAAATCCGTCCAAATCTGTACGCTGTCCCAAAGCCGAAAGAACAGCATTTGAGAATTTGTAGGGGCTGGCAGTCGAGACGACCACTGCCGGCGTCATGTCGCCTGTCTCGGCACGGTATTTCTTTAATACCGCAGCGGCTACCGCCGTATGTGTGTCTATGAGATAACCATGCTCCTTCATAATTGCCGCGATGGATGACTCAGTTTCCTCCTCCGAGCAGCATCCGCATGCAAATTCATCTGCGACCGCTGCCCTGATCTCGTCAGTAACCGTATAACACCCTTTTGAGAAAAGGTCATCCATGTACGACGCTACCAACTTGTCATCCTTACCGGACAATTCGAAAAGCAGCCTCTCGAGATTGCTCGATACAAGTATGTCCATTGAAGGCGAGACAGTCGTATAGAACTGTCTGTTTTTATTATACACACCGGTCCTTATGAATTCGGTCAGAACGTCGTTTTTATTGGATGCGCATATGAGTTTTTTAACAGGAAGTCCCATTCGTTTCGCATACCAGCCGGCAAGAATATCCCCGAAGTTTCCGGTCGGGACACAGAAATCTATCTCATCTCCGGACCTGATGGTGCCGTTGTTCACGAGATCGCAGTAGGCGGAGATATAGTACACAACCTGCGGCAGAAGCCTTCCCCAGTTTATAGAATTGGCGGATGACAGGAAGTATCCTCTGGCATTCAGTTCTTTACGCAGAGCGGTATCGGAGAATATCTTTTTTACACCGGTCTGGGCATCGTCAAAGTTACCGCGGACCGCGCACACTCCGACGTTTTCTCCGGCTTGAGTCGTCATCTGCAGCTGCTGAACATCGGACACTCCGTCTTTCGGATAGAACACGAATATCTTTGTTCTTTGAACGTCACGAAACCCTTCCAGTGCCGCTTTCCCCGTATCTCCCGACGTTGCAACGAGCATGCATACTTCTCTTTTATCTCCGGTCTTTTCAAGCGACGCTGTCAAGAGATGAGGCAGCATCTGAAGCGCCATATCCTTAAAAGCGCATGTCGGACCGTGCCAGAGTTCGAGATAATGCGTTATCCCGTCTGTACTGTGTACTGGAGCAATGGCCGGATCATCAAAATTGTCCGAATACGCGCTGGTGCAGAAAGCCTTCAACTCACTGCCCGAAAAACCGTCAAGATAGAAAGACATGACGTATTCCGCACGCCCCCTGTAATCCATGGCGCACAGCTTAGCGATCGCGCCTTTCGGAAGGGTCGGGATACTCGCCGGAACGAAAAGCCCGCCGTCACGAGCGAGTCCCTGTGCGATCGCCTGCGCCGCGGAAAGCCGCGTGCTTTTATCTCTTGTACTCTGATAATTCATATAACCTCTCCGTTCAAATGGGTCTGGTATTCGGTATCTAAAGTCAGTGCATTTTCTTTAAAAACGACTTTCTGTGTATCTCAGAAGGGCCGTACTTGCGGAGCATCTCATAATGGAGCTTCGTTCCATATCCTTTATGCCTGTCAAAGCAGTATTCGGGATACTTTTCAGCGAGTTCGTACATAAGCCTGTCCCTGCTGACTTTGGCAAGTATGGAGGCGGCAGCGATCGATGCGGAAAGGCCGTCTCCGCCAATAATGCATCGGCAGTTGTATTCGATTCCCTCAGTCCTGTTCCCGTCTATCAGCGCTATATCCGGTTCTGTGGTCAGTTGTGCTATGGCACGGTTCATAGCGAGATATGTAGCATTCAGAATGTTCAGTTCGTCGATTTCTTCATGTGACGCAGAGGCTATGCCGTATGACACTGCAGATGAAATAATAATATCGTACAGTTTGTCGCGTTTCTTCTCCGTCAGCTTTTTTGAATCGTCAAGTCCGGGTATGTCCAACCCGAAAGGGAGTATAACTGCTGCCGCAAACACAGGGCCGGCAAGAGGGCCGCGCCCCGCTTCATCAACGCCGCAGACTGCTGCAAATCCCTCATCACGGCACTTCGATTCATACTTCCAAAGATCCATCGCTTTTCTCCGCGTCAGGAGGAAGCTCCAGCGTTATGCGCCCCAGCTTTCCTCCCCTGAATTCATCCAACAGAACGGCGGCCATGCGTTCAAGATCAAGTTCTCCGCCGGAAACAAGAAACCCGCGCTTTCTTGCTGCAGCAGACAGGAGATCGAAGCCGGACGATTCCGGTTCTGCAGTTATCTTGTATCTCTCTGCCAGACGCTCCGGATACGTCTCCGCAAGCCTCAGCATAAGATTGGCAGCAAGCGTTTCCCTGTCGAGGATCTCATCTTTAACTGCTCCGGTAAACGCAAGGTTTTCTCCTACTGTCTGGCTTTCAAACTTAGGCCACAGGATACCCGGCGTATCCAGAAGCTCGAGGCCTCTTTCTATCGTTATCCACTGTTTTCCGCGTGTAACGCCGGGGCGGTCTGAGGCGGCAGCTGCTTTGCGCTTTGCTATGCGGTTAATAAAAGTTGACTTCCCGACGTTCGGAATGCCGACAATCATTATTCTTATAGTTCTTCCCGACTGTCCTCTGGCTGCATATTCGCTGAGTTTGTCGCGCAGCAGGCTGCGCACAGCTGCCGAGAATGCCGATGTGCCCTTGCCTGATTTACAGTCCGTCTCGATGGCTGCCATGCCGGAACCTCTGAAATACGCAGCCCAGCGTTTAGTAGCTGCAGGATCAGCCTGATCCGTCCTGTTTATGATGATAAGTCTCGGTTTATCTCCGACCATAGTGTCAAGATCCGGATTTCTGCTTGAAACGGGTATCCGCGCGTCGATTATCTCGCATACTGCGTCAACGCTTCGTGCATCCTCCGTGATCATCCGCCGGGCTTTCGCCATATGTCCGGGAAACCATTGAATATTCAGTTCTTCTTTCATAAGCAAAAAGAGTCGTTACTTGTGCGGCTTTCAGTTATAGGGTGATCCGATACGGCTGAAGTACCGGCTTCCTGTTTCGAGATCCTTTCCGGGTATAAGGATAAAGTGTACTTTTCCGAGTATCATCCTCGTATCGACCATACCGACCCTGTTGCTGCGGCTGTCGGTCGAGTCATTGCGGTTATCTCCCATTACGAATACACATCCGTCAGGAACTGTTACTTTACCGTTGAAATCCTCACGCGTTTTTGTCGGTGCATAAGTAAAACTGTCATCAACAGCCTCGCCGTCAACGTATACGATCCCCTTGTTGAAATCTATATCGACAGTCTGTCCTTCTGTTGCAACGACACGCTTTACAAGCGGTTCATTGCCAAAAGATTCAGTCTTGAAGACAACAATATCTCCCTGTTTTGGTGTATAGAAGATATTTGAAGTTATGATTCTGTCACGATTGTGGAGAGTCGGATACATAGAGTCTCCATCAACACCGATGACCCTGCCCACAAATACGAATATCAGTATTGCAAGAATGACAGCCGCAACGATACACTGGACCCAGTCATACAGTTCAAGGCGTGAAGACCTGCCCTTCTCCGCAACCGGCGTCTCGCGGGCCGGCCGTTCCGCCTCTGTATCCTTTTCTCCTGAAGGATCTTGAATATCTTCGATCCCTTCAAGGCCGAACTCGTGTTTTATATACTCACGCTCAAAATCATTATTATCCATTATTCTGACCTCAACTGCTGTTTCAGAAAGCTTTGTATAATCCAACAGATTAATTATACACTAGCATAAAAACAAAAAAAAGGGGCGAAAGCCCCTTTTTTGTGTTGTCAGATTCTTTCCTTGACCTTTGCTCTCTTGCCGATGCGGTCTCTGAGGTAATAGAGCTTTGCTCTTCTGACTTTACCTTTTCTGACAGTCTCGACAGAAACGATCGTCGGGGAATGTACAGGGAAAACCTTCTCACATCCTACGCCGTAGGAAATGCGGCGGACGGTGATAGTCTCATTGATGCCGCCGTGCTTTTTCGCGATGATAGTGCCTTCGAAAGCCTGGTTCCTTTCACGGTTGCCTTCCTTGACACGAACGGTAACGCGAACAGTATCGCCGACGTTCATCTCAGGCAGTTCAGGCTTCATATAACGCTCGCTAAGCGTTTTGACGAGATCCATAGTGTTATCCTCCTCTCGTTACAGACGTTCATACCGGTCGAGCCGGCAGCGGACCATCCCGATTAAAGAAAACTTAGTTTTCACAAATGCTTTGGTATGTTACCATAATACTCTGAAAAATGCAAGTGTTTTTGTAAATTTTTTTCCTAATAAGTTTCTAATATACTTTTACCACCCGATTCATATCGTAAAACGAAATCTGTTGTGTTATAATGCATTAAAAGACCTATTCGGAGGTATTCCCTTGAAAGCAATCAGACGAAAGATCGAGCGGTTCTGCTATAATCACAGCCGGTTCGGAATACCCAGACTGATGCTGTATATTGTTATTGCGTCTGCTGCTGTGTATCTTATATCCATGATGGATACGACCGGGACATTCATCGGCTATCTTTCCTTCAGTCCTTACCACATCCTTCGCGGACAGATATGGCGTCTTGTGACCTGGGTAATCGCTCTGCCGCCTGTCAGCGGCATCTTCTGGACTGCGATCTCGCTATACTTCTACTACTTTATCGGTTCCACCCTTGAAAACCACTGGGGCACCGCGCGCTTCACAGTGTATTACATCTTAGGCGTTTTACTGAACGTCATCTACGGTTTTATAGTCTGGCTGATTACCGGCAATGATATCGGCATAAACGCCAGTTATCTCAACCTTTCAATGTTCTTCGCGTTCGCTGTTCTCTACCCGGATCAGCAGGTCCTGCTTTTCTTTGTTATACCAATCAAAATAAAGTGGCTTGCATATCTAGACGCCGCTCTGTTTATCTATAACATAATCGTTTATACTATCTCCGGTGCATACGCATATGCCCTTCTCCCCATTATCGCGGTCATCAACTTCTTTATCTTCTGCGGAGAGGATCTTATGCGCTACTTAAAGCGCTCTCGGATCCGTAACGCATCGAATGTCGTTAATTTCAGATCTGCAGTACGTGAGGCGGAGCGCAAAGAGGCCGAGCGGCCATACCGCCATAAATGCGCCGTCTGCGGGCGCACCGATACAGATTACCCCGATCTCGAGTTCCGTTACTGTTCACGCTGTCAGGGCTATCACTGCTTCTGCAGCGATCATATCAACAACCATATACATTTTACCGAGTGATGTTTAACGTATGCTGCTGATAAAACAGTGACTATGCCGTCTTTGGCTAGTCACTGTTTTTTGTTAATCATATAGTTATAAACAAATACCCAGAACGAAACTCCGAAGTCAATGCTTATACTGCGCCACCTCTGCAGCTACTTTGTCGCGGCGTCGGGCAAAAGTCGGCCATATGATAAAGAAGAATACGAGCGCAAGCGATACAGGCACAAGAGCCGCAAGCATTACCGTACCGTAATTGCTGAATCCGTATACAACGCCGCCGATCAGCGGGCCGCAGAAGTTGCCCACATCCAATCCCAGATACATGGTGTTACTTGCCACGGCACGTTTCTGTGGATATACTGCCTGAATAGCCATAGTCTGAAACGCAGGAAGCGCGCTGCCGTAACCAAGTGCAGCACATACAGCTCCGGTAAAAATAGCCCAGGTACTGTGAGCTGTCCCTATGAAAATGAACGAAACGATATAAATGGCCATAGTGACGACGATCAGTTTGAACAGACCGTATTTATCTATCATTTTGCCGCTTATGGGCTTTACAGCAAACATCGATATCCCCATAAGCATAAAGAACGTGCTGGCGCCGGCCAGATTCCTCTCTACAGTGAACGGAACCATATAGGAGTTTATCAGCGAATACCCTATAACCGAGAGTGCGCCGAGGGCTGCAGCAGGAAGTGCATTCACGTCAACGATGTTCTTATACCACTTGCCCAGATCCATCTTCGGTCCCTCGGACAACGCGTTGTTGTCGATGCAGAACGAAGCAATAGCTGAAATGACCATGGCCGCCATACCAACAAGGAAAACAAGTGTGTAGCCGAAATCAACACCTCTAAGACTAGTACCAAGATCACGGCACAGTATACCGAGGCTCGGGCCGAAGACGGCTAAGATCGCTCCTCCTATCGCGTACATACTGATACCGGAAGCAAGCTTCTCCTCAGGTACACTGTCCGCTGCAAGCGTCATGCCGAGCGTCCCGATTATAGCGTACTGAAAACCGGCAAGGATACGAAACGCGACAAAAACATTGATCTCATGGAACAGAGCATAACCGATATAGGCAATAACACCTAGAATCGATGCAAGTATCATGAGAAGTCTGTGGTTGAATTTAGAAGTGATAGGACCTATAAAGGGGCGCATAACGAGCGCGACGGCAAACAGCATACCTGTAAGCATTCCCATAATGACAGGACCTGCCCCCAGATGCACCGCATACGTTGAAACAAGTGTATTGACCGCTGTATGGGAAAACTGAAGCATAGCAAAAATAATAAAGACGCAGATGAAGTTCCTGGTCCATATCGTTGATTTTCTGTTGGTACCTTTTTTATTCATTACGGCGCCTCCGCCTGTTATCAGATGATAAAAAGAGCAATATATACATTAATTGGAATTTTATCACATTTCTGTATGAAAAAAAAGACCTGATGATACTATCTTCAGTTTTTTTAGATAATTAACCAGTTTATCGGAGCACAGTAGTATTTTTAAATGTGTTTCAATTTAAACTCAGCAGGCAGATGAACTATCCGCCTGCCTGCCGAGCAGTTATAATTAAAGCTGTATCTCAATTGTGATTCTTGAACCGTCCTTCGCTTCTGCGTCACGGAGCGTTTTAAGAAGCCCAACGTTTACTTCACGTATTATATCCTGAACAAAAGGCATCATCGCGACTTCCCTGCCGTCTACGACTAATCTGACGCCAGACGTCTGCTCTCTCCTTCCGGCAACGATATCTCTATAACCCTGGGCGCACTCGTCATCCAGGCCCGTCAAAGACAGTATAAACTCCGCTACTTTCACAACTTCGGAAAAACTGAATTGCGGCACACCATTAGGCAGCTCTTCATCAGTTATAATTGCAACGAGCTGCTTCGGTCGATCACAGCGTAGAGAATCAAATCCTGCGCGGTGGACCTCGATCTGCGGGAACTCACGCTCGTGACAACCTTCTGTTATTATCAGGTCGACATCAGTCATGTGACTAAGAACAGAATCAAGATCCGTCGGAGTGTTCAGCATTACAGCCCCATGTTTACCGTTATATATAGCGACCTTGTCAGCGCCAGCCTGCGAGAATCTCCAAGTATCCTTTCCTTCTTTATCAACATCAAACTCATGCCCGTCTTGTTTAATGACACCGAGCCGTATTCCTTTGTTTTTTAAAACTGTGATTAGTTTTTCAAAAAAAGTTGTTTTACCAACTCCAGACCATCCGATAATGGATATGACAGGTATATTCATAAGCAGCACCTCATTATAACAGTAATATTATTTTACCGCTTTACCTCGAATAATTCCACATAATAATCGAAAACTCTTATATTACTGCTAAAATACGGGGAAGGCCATGTTTTGGCCTTCCCCGTATATCAGCTAAAAGTCTGGACAGATTTCAAGAAACTCAGCTTACATTGTGAGCACGCATGAACTCGAGTATGCCTGTTCCGTCGAGTCCGAGAGCGTCGACTTCTGCAGCCTTGGCTTCAAGCAGAGGCTGTGCAGCCTCGTTCATTCTCGTGACGCAGTCGTCGTCCAGTTCAAGATATTTGAAGTTCGGGTTCTTCTCGAAAACGTTCTTTTCAGCAGTTTCCATCTGATAGTCATAGTCTTCCTTCCAGAGGGTGCTGGTCACGTATTCACTCGCCTTATCCATAACGGCCTGCGCTCCAGGATCCATGGCGTCGTACGCCTCTTTGCTGAAGTAC
>JAEEGL010544804.1_pt1 | contig 54246 bp, 34 predicted proteins | sample 9134231 | NCBI WGS metagenome assembly JAEEGL01 (sample SAMN16246548, study PRJNA631951) | gut metagenome | biome: gut microbiome; feature: rumen; material: fiber-attached | host: Bos | place: Iran: Karaj | collected 2018-10 | reverse complement strand
GCAGCCATGGCTGAAAGCCCGCGGCAAGGTGCTTGACTGTGGAGCTCAATTCATATTCGCAAGCTGCGGAGGCGGTTACGAGTACATCACGCCGGGACATGCCCCGACATATGTGACCTGCAATGACGGAGACCCGTCCTACTACAACTCATCCAACAATTTCGCCAATGCACTCCGCACCTCCGGCGTCTCCAGGATGGTAATGGCCGTCCACCAGGAACACACATTCGGCTCGGTGCCTGACATGAGATATGGGATAAGCGCATATGACGCCCTGTTCAATTTTGCGAATCATTTCCTTAAGGGAGAGCCGCTCAAACTGGCATTCGACGAATCTGAAGGCAAGATTGGACAGACTGTCGGCGGTCCTGACGGGCTTGGAAGCCCGGACAAGGCCGGCATAAGCACGGCAGGTTCGTCCGGGACCGGCAGCAGTACGAAGGTAGTCAACGAAGCAAAACTCGAAAAGGAACTGGACGGAGTGAAGGTCCTGAACTGTGCCGGAGAGATCGCAACTGCTCCGGACGGCTCACGTGCCCTGAAAATAGACGGATTCACCCTGAACACGCAGTATAAAGGGATAAGGTTCTTCCCGAGCCCGACCGACGTCATCCAGAATCCCCTCGTAATCGGACCGGATCCGCTGACGGAGGCGGATATGGGAAGGCGCTTCGTAATCCGGGGCAAGCTGTACGACACGATGGCCAGGATAGTTTCCATCCGTCTGAACAATTGCACCTCGTCACAATACGGGACTACGGATTATCACGGTTTCATCAAGAATTTCCGGACGGAGCCGGGCAAGTGGACCGAATTCTCCTTCGACTACGTCGTTTACGAACCCTCATTCGGGGAGGTCGGCATGCGGCAGAAGGTCCTGACAATCCGGGTTGAGAGTACCGGCAACCTCTCCCAACCAATCTACTTCAAGGATTTCCAAACAGTGGAAGTACTTTAGGGACAGAGTCTTCAGACCCTGATCTTATCAAGTTGACGGCGGGCGAGGGAGAGTATCTCTTCCTCGCCTTCCACTTTGCGGTGGCGCATGACAAAGCGTCCGGAGGCTATCACGGAATCGATGCTGTCACTGTGGGCTGACCAGACCAGGTTGGACAGTACAGGGGCATTCGACAGGAAGAATGAGCTGCCCAGGTCCACTATGGAAATGTCTGCGATCGAACCTTCTTCTATGCGGCCAGTGTTCAGGCCGAAGAACTTGGCAGCGTTTACAGTGACGGCGTTGAGAGCATCTTTAAGCGTAACTGTGTCTTTGTCTCCTCTCCAAGCCTTCTGGAATAAAAGGCTGGTCTTTATCGTCTCCAGCATATCCAGATTATTCGACGAGGCGCATCCGTCAGTGCCCAGGCATATGTTCACTCCGTTGCTCCTGAGTTCTTCATTCCTGAACCTGAATCCTGAGCCCAGTTTCGCGTTGGAATTGATGTTGTGGACGCAAGTTACCTTCCTCTTGCCAAGGATTTCCACATCGCTGTCACTCAGCCATAGGGAATGGGCGGCGATGACATTCTGGTCCAGGACACCCAGCCGGTCGAGATACTCCACCGGAGTCAGGCCTCCGTGTGCCTCCTTGCAGTCTTCGACTTCCGTGCGGGTCTCGCACAGATGTATATGCAGTTTGAGTCCATGCCTTCGGGCGAAATCCGAAGTCCACAGTATCATTTTCTCACTCACCGTGTAGATAGAGTGGATCGAAGCGCTGAAAATGCATCCTGCATCTTTCAGTTGTTCATATGCTTTTTCCGTCCCGTCCTTTTCCCGTGCGGCTTTTTCCTCGTCGTTCAGGTCGAGGACGCAGTAGCAGACAGCGGGCCGGATTCCCATCTCGAGTGCCGCCCTGACGGTGGTCTCCGGATAGAAATACATGTCGTTGAAAGTGGAGGTGCCCGTCTTGATCATCTCCAGGCAGGCCACCCTGGAAGCATGGTAGCAGAATTCCGGATCGATCCTGGCTTCTACTTTCCAGACTTCCTGAAGCCATGAAGAGAGTTCTCTCTGCCCCTCTCCGACTCCTCTCATCAGGGACATCGCGGCGTGGGTGTGCATGTTGAAGAACCCGGGGACAGCGGCCATGCCGGAGCAATCCACCACTTCGGCAGAAGGTTCCGGATGCAGGCTTCCTGCCGGGAGGATGGACTTTATTAGCCCCCCATAGATCGTGATGTCTTTGAGGACTTCGTCTACCAGGATGTTTTTCAGCAGGATGTCAGACATATGCTTCTATAGTGTAATCCGTCTCACAGAGTCTGTCCGCCTATGAATTCCCTCATTATTGAGGTCGGCGGAATCGCGTCGATTTCGGAGGGTTGGAGGGCGACAATGAAATCGAGGAACTTGAGGAGCCTGACAGCTTCGCAGTAGGCCGGCGAATTCGGGAGGATGCGCCTCAGGAGCGGTTCTGCGTAATATTTCAGCATCGGGAGCTCGTACAGGAGGGCGGAGTTGAAAAGGGCGTCGGCATTCTCCTGGAACGGGAATATGTTCTTCTCTTCGCCTCTTCGCACGGAATCCCAGCGCATTATGGTGCCTTCCGGGGTGATGCCCCTTACCCTGTTGTCCCTTACCATTCTGCGGAGCAGCCTGTTGTCCGAGGTTGAGAGGTTGTTGTTCTCATCCAGGTTCAGGGATGTCAGGGCAGAGACATAGACCCTGAATACCTTGCTCTGGTCAACATGTGAGACCAGCTCCGGGTTCAGGGCGTGGATGCCTTCAAGAATCAGGATGTCATTGTCTTCCAGATGGAGACGGCTCCCGTCTTTCCTGCTGCCGCTGGCGAAATCATATTTAGGGATTACGACTTCTTCGCCTGCAAGGAGCTGGTTGAGCTGCCGGTTGAGGAGCTCCAGGTCCATGGCATAAAGGGACTCGAAGTCATATGCTCCATGCTCGTCCTTCGGAGTGAGTTCGCGGTTTACGAAGTAATTGTCGAGTTCTATCACCTTGGGCTTCATTCCAAGGACCTTGCATTGCTGTGCGAGGCGCAGGGAAGAAGAGGTCTTGCCGCTTGAGGATGGACCGGCCAGCAGGATTATGCGCTTGGTGGCCCGCTGGGCGAAGATCTTGTCGGCTACTTCGCAATATTCCCTCTCATGCCTGGCTTCGGAGAGATTGATCAGCTTCACTGCATATCCGGCCATGATGGAATTGTTGAGCGTGCCTACGTTGTTGATTCCCAGGGTCTCGGACCACTTTGAGTAGTTCTGCAGGGTGGTTGCGATCTTGGACTGCCGTTTCAATGCGGGGACCTTCGTCACATCGGCGAATGAAGGGCTCTGGAGGCAGAAACCGTCATTGAAGCCGATCAGGTCGAAGACCTTCAGGTAACCGGTAGAAGGAACCAGGGGACCGTGGAAGGTGTCAATCAGTCCATCGAGGGTATAGACGCCGCAGAAATATTTTCCGAGGCTCCGGAAGAGTTTAGCCTTTTCAGGCTGGTTGTGCTCCAGGAACACCTTTTCGGCTTCTTCGATGCTTACCTTGGTCTTGCTGAAAGGAAGGTCTGCCTTGATGATCTGGGTCATCTTATCCTTCAGGGCATGGATCTCGGCATCGGTGATGAAGTAGGTGTTGTGGCCTCCGTCTTCCGTCTTGGCCGGTTCACGCAGTTCGCAGTAGAGTCCAAGGGGCAGGGAGTGGTCTATGAACAGGACCTTGCCCGGAAACATTTCTCTCACAGCCTTTTGCAGGACGAAACTCAGAGACCGGATGTAACTTCTCCTGGCATCCGGGTGGGGAAGTCCGATGAACTGCACCCTGTCAGTCATCACTATCTTGTGCTCGAAAGCCTTGAGCTTGTTATCCACCAAGGCTACGATCGGGACGCTCCTGATTCCGGATTTCTCGTCTTTTACTGTCTTTATGCCGGTTTTGGCAAGCAGTTCCTGGAGGGTCATACCCAGCCTGACCTCGTATTCCTTGCCGTCGTTGATGCAGAAGATTTTAAAATTATCGCTCATTCCTGAATGTGGCTATTTATAAGGAATGCTAATATACGAAATACTTTCGAAAACTTCTTACTTCCCGGCCGGTGTATCGCTTTCCGGGCCGGGAGATGCGACAGAATGAGGATTCAGGGTGCCAGAGCCATTCTGTCGCACCAACTTGGTAGTGTGGTGGCCTTCCCGCGTTGTGTGAGTGCAGCTTCCAGGGACGGGGCTCGCCTCATGCGTCGACGTCAGGGTAGTACTTCGCTTCGCCGGCTCGTACGGCTAACTCCTCCTTTTTGGCCCGCTCCTGACGGAGCAGTCCAACAGTCGTCAGACAAACGCCGTGCGCGGGCGCCGGCTCCGCTCGTGCTACCGGGGACCTGACGTCTCCAAATCGGCTCGCCCGCCCCTGGGAGCTGCACCATGAAGGCCGGGGAAGTTGAAACGGCATTTCACGCTACAAAAACAAAGCAAGCATTAATAATGTGCTTGGCATTGATATTATTGATTATCTTTGTGAAAACCGCATGACTATGGGAGTGAAGAGTTTTTATATTGTGCTTGTGGTCACACTTCTGGCTTTATGCTGTGATAAGAAGCATGAGGTGGTAACGCTGGAAGACGTGTTTTCCATAGAACAGCCAGCGCCTGAGAAGGCCGTTACCCGCGTGGCCCTGGACGAGAGGCAGAAGGGCTATGTCAAGGAAGGAAATAAACTGTCATTCAGGGTCTTGCAGCAGCTTTCCAAGGAGAATGGAAAGAGTTTTGTATGCTCGCCTCTGAGCCTTCAGCTGGCCCTCGCGATGACCGCGAACGGTGCCCAGGAGGAGACGCTTCAGGAAATGCTGAACGTTCTCGGATATGGCCAGGATGGGATGGCGGCAATGAATGCATATGCCCGGATCCTCATAGAACAGCTGCCTGCCGTGGACCTGGACGTGACGCTCAAGATGGCTGACGCCCTTCTGGCGTCGGACCGGTATCCGCTGAAAGCCGGTTTCCAGGAAACCCTCCGGAAGTTCTATTATGCGCCGGCAGCCAGCATGCCTTTCAGTGACAAGGCAAAGGTGCTGGCCCAGGTGAACGAGTGGGCCAGGAAGAACACGGGAGGCCTTATCGACCCGATGCTGGATGACTTGGACCCGAACGCGGCGGCCCTGCTGATGAACGCCCTCTATTTCAAGGCGAAGTGGCAGGGGAGCGAAATGGATCCGATGTTCGACAGCAAGGCGACGGCCGGCGGTCCTTTCATCAAGGCAGACGGCTCTATGACGAAGGTCCCCTTCATGTCGTCCTACCGGAATTTCCCATATGCTGACATGGGAGATTACGAAGTTGCGGCCCTTCCATATGCCTCAGGCAAGTTTTTCTTCTATATCTTGTTACCCAAGGCTAAGGACGGTCTTGCCGCCCTGGTGGAATCCTTGCCGGGCATCTCATGGAACAACGTGATTTCCAGCCTTCAGACCGATGCGGAAGTCCGTCTGAAGATGCCCAAGTTCGATGTTTCCGGCGATTTCCTGCTGAACGATGCGCTGAAGGCCCTTGGCATGCGCAGGGCCTTCGACGAAGTCTATGCCCAGTTTGACGGGATGTTTGACGGATCTACGCCTGGCTTCTACATCAGCCGTGTCCTGCAGAAGGCGAAGATGACCGTGGCCGAGTGGGGTACCGAAGCCGCCGCAGTTACGGTGGTGGAGATGGCCGAGAAATCGTCGCTTCCTGGCAAGGTCGTCCGCTTCGAGGCCGACCATCCTTTCGTGTTCGTCCTGGGCGAGCAGGAGTCCGGCACCATCCTTTTCGAAGGTGTCTACACCGGTGAATAGAAATAATTGCTTATTATTACAAACATATGAATTACAAATCTTTAGCGGCTGCCATCGTAATCATGGTTACTACTCTTTCAAATTGCGGGATGCCGAAGGACCCCGCGCAGTGGACAGACAAACAGGTCGAGAAATGGGCGCAGAACAGCGAATGGTTCAACGCCCTTCCGGCAAAGCCGGCCTCAATTACTGACAAACGCGAAATGGCCACCCAGATATGGCTCAACCCCGAGTCATGGAAAGTGGCGTTCGAGTTCCTTTCCACCCACAAGCTGGAGGACCTCGAGGACGGGAAAATCTTCCTGACCCCGGACCAGAAGACCTTCGCAAACGTGCAGACATATGTTCCCCGCGAGTCCGGTAAATTCGAGAGGCACTGCAAGTACATAGACCTGCAGTATGTCTTCGAAGGGGCCGAGGACCATCAGGTCAGCAAACTGGAAAACCTTGTGGACGAGGTGCTTCCTTACTCGGAAGAGCGCGATGTCGCCCTCTGCAATTCCTCCAAGGACTTCCAGACCATCAGGGTTGACAAGACCTGTTTCGGGCTGTATTTCCCCGCTGATGCGCACAATCCCAACCTCCAGATCGGAGGAATGGAGAAGGTCCGCAAGGTAGTGGTGAAGATTCCTTACGTCAATCGTTAGAGACCCAGGACTTCTTTAAGGAAGGGGCCGGTCACACTCATCGGGTCCGCGGCAAGCTGTTCAGGCGTGCCGCGGGCTACTATTTGTCCGCCGCGGACACCGCCTTCCGGACCCAGGTCCAGGATATAGTCTACGCTCTTGAGCACGTCCAGGTTGTGTTCGATGATGATGACGGTGTTCCCCTGGTCCACCAGTTTCTGGAGCACTCCGAGGAGGATCTTGATGTCGTCGAAGTGAAGACCGGTGGTAGGCTCGTCAAGGATGTAGAGGGTGTTGCCGCTGGCCTTGCGGAACAGCTCAGCCGCCAGTTTCATTCTCTGGCTCTCTCCTCCTGAGAGGGTTACTGCAGACTGTCCCAGGTGTACGTACCCGAGTCCCACGTCCACCATAGCCTTTAGCTTTATGGCAATCCTGGGGATGGGTTTGAAGAATTCATATGCCTCGGAAATGGGCATTTCGAGGACGTCGTTGATGTTCTTTCCCTTGTAGCGCACCGCCAGGGTGTCTTCCTTGTAGCGCTTCCCGCGGCACTCGTTGCACACTACGTTGACTGAGGGAAGGAAGTTCATCTCGATTACCTTGATTCCGGCGCCCTTGCATTCTTCGCATCTGCCTCCGGGCACGTTGAACGAGAACCTGCCGGGTCCGAAGCCCCGGACCTTGGCGTCCGGAGTGTCCGCGAACAGGTCCCTGATGTCGTTGAAAACCCCTGTGAAGGTTGCCGGATTGCTCCTCGGCGTACGGCCTATCGGGGCCTGGTCGATCTCGATGAGTTTGTCAATGTTCTCGACACCGGTTATCGAGTCATATGGAAGGGGCTTTATCTTGGAGTTGTAGTACTTGTCCTTCAGGATGGGCATCAGGGTTTCGGAGATGAGGGATGACTTTCCGGAGCCGCTGACTCCGCTGATACCGATGAAACAGCCAAGGGGGAATTCGGCGTCAACATGCTTCAGATTGTTGCCGCTGGCGCCCAGAAGGCTGAGTGTCAGGCCGTTCCAGCTGCGCCTTGTCTGGGGTACAGGTATGGTTTTCTTCCCGAGGAGGTAGTCCAGTGTGATGGATTTCCCTATGACGCAGTGGGGCCGGAGTTCCGCGGAAGGCTTCTTCCCGGTCAGGAGGGAGGAAAGGGGCGCGTTCAGGCATATGTGTCCTCCGTTTTCGCCCGCGCCCGGGCCTACGTCCGTCAGCCAGTCAGCGCTCATCATAGTCTCCAGGTCGTGCTCTACCACCATTACTGAATTGCCCTGGTCGCGGAGTTCCTTGAGTGAGGCGATAAGTTTTCGGTTGTCTTTCGGGTGCAGTCCTATGGACGGTTCGTCCAGGATGTAGAGCACCCCTACCAGTTTCGAACCTATCTGGGTGGCAAGGCGTATCCTCTGGCTCTCGCCTCCGGACAGGGAGGCAGTGGGCCTGTCGAGGGTAAGGTACTCCAGGCCTACATCCAGCATGAATCCCACCCTCTCTCTCAGGGCCTTAAGTATGTCATATGCTATCTTCTGTTCCCGGGACGAGAGCTTTTCGGGAAGGGAGTCCAGCCACCCTGCCAGTTCGCCGATTTCCATCGCGGAGACTTCCGGAATGGTCTTTCCGGCTATCCTGAAACACAGGGCCTGTGGGTTGAGCCGGGTGCCGTGGCAGTGCGGGCAGACAGTCTTCTCCTCTATGTCGGAGACCAGCCCTGGGAAGGAAATCATCTCTGAATCAGATCCTTCTCCCACCCTGAACAGTTCGTCTGACCCGTATATGATCAGGCTGATCACTTCGTCCGGAATGGCTGCGATCGGGTCGTAGAGAGAGAAATTGTATTTCCTGGCGATAGCCCGGATGATGTCGAATTTGCGGTTCTCGCGGACCTTTCCCAGGGGAACTATGCCTCCGTCGGCTACGGATATGCTCTTGTCCGGTATTATGGCATCTACGTCAACATTGACTATGGTACCCAGGCCCTTGCAATGCGGGCAGTAGCCTTCAGGGGAATTGAACGAGAAGGAATGGGGGGCCGGTTCGCGGAGTGAAAGTCCCGTGTCGGGATCGATCAGGTGCCGGGAGTAGTGCCTGAGCTCTTCAGTCTCCATGTCCAGTACTGCGGCGGAACCCTTTCCGATGTCCAGGGTCGCCATTACGCTGTCCCGCACCCTTTTCTCATCGCCGGAACGCGGCTTGAGCTTGTCCACCACCAGTTCTATGAAGTGGGGAGTGTAGCGGTCCAGCTGGGTGACGTCGGCCAGCTGCTGGATTTCCCCGTCGATCCGGATTTCGGTGTAGCCCCTGTGCCTCATCTGTTCGAAGAGCTCGCGGTAGTGTCCCTTTCGTCCGCGCACAAGGGGAGCGAGGAGGTAGCATTTCCGCTGCGAGTAGTTCTTCATTATCAGGTCGGTGATCTGCTCGTCAGTGTAGCGCATGAGCTCCTTGCCGGTCACGGGAGAATAGGCCCGCGAGGCCCTGGCATATAAAAGTCTCAGGAAATCATATGTTTCCGTAATCGTGCCTACGGTGGACCGGGGGTTCTTCCCGGTAGTCTTCTGCTCGATTGCAATAATCGGGCTCAGTCCGGATATGCTTTCGATGTCGGGCTTCTCGAGGATTCCCATAAAATGCTTGGCATATGGAGAGAGTGTGTCCATATACCGTCTCTGGCCTTCTGCATATATGGTGTCGAAGGCGAGGGAGGACTTGCCGCTGCCGCTCAGTCCGGTTATGACTACGAATTTACCGCGGGGGATGTCAAGACTGACTCCTTTGAGGTTGTGGGCCTTGGCCCCGCGTATTCCGATATAATTGTCGTTGTCCAAAATTCTCTTGCTTTTTCCGCAAATGAAGGAAGTACAAAGTTACGAAAAGAAGCGGGAATTGACTAACTTTGTGAGAAACGAGGAAAACAGATGCTTCAGATAAAGACATTTATTTTCAATCCTTTCGAGGAGAGGGGGATGGTGCTCTGGGACGAAAGTCTCCAGGCCGTGATTGTGGATCCCGGGTGTTACACCGATGCCGAGCTCGGAATCGTGCGCCGTTTCATCGGGGAGAACCATCTGGAAGTCAAAGCCATATGGTTGACTCACGCCCATTTCGACCACATATATGGGGTAAGCGCCCTCGCTTCGGAGTACAAGGTCCCGGTTTATATGAATCCGGAGGACGAGGTGATTCTCAGCCATGACGCCCTGCTGGCCTCCAATTTCGGCCTCAGGGCCCCGGACATATCCTTTAAGAGAATGCCGGCAAAGGACGGGGATGTCCTCCATGTCGGGGCCTCCGAGTTCAAGGTGATAGAGACTCCGGGCCATTCCCCGGGATGCATATGTTTCTGGAATGAAGCCGAATCCATCCTGATCAGCGGCGACACTCTCTTTGCCGGGAGCATAGGCCGCACGGACAGTCCGTGGGGGGATTATGACAAGCTCATCGTAGGGATAATGGACAAGCTTATGGGACTTCCCGGAGAGACCTTGGTCATCCCGGGACACGGTCCCAGGACGGACATCGCATATGAGCGCACCCACAACCCGTTCCTCCAGCCATTCAATGAACCCGGGGGTGACGACCTGGACTGGGATGATGAAGGAGTCGAGCTGAAAGGACTTGATTAATAGAACCTATTTGATTACATTTGTGAGGTAAAGCTACAATCCATGCACATAGGAATCGCAGGAAACATAGGCAGCGGGAAGACTACGTTGACGCGTATGCTCTCTGAGCATTACGGGTGGACGCCTAAATATGAGTCCGTGACCTATAATCCCTACCTCGAGGACTATTACAAGGACATAAGCCGCTGGTCTTTCAATCTCGAGATTTATTTCCTGGAACAGCGTTTCGGGGATGTGCTGGAGATTGCGAAGAGCAAGGACGTGATCATCCAGGACAGGACCATCTTTGAAGGAGTATATGTTTTCGTGGCGAACAACTACGCTATGGGCAATCTGTCCGACAGGGATTTCGAGACATATATGGGCCTCTTCGAAAAGATGATGTCTGTGGTGAAACCCCCTGACCTGTTGATATACCTGAGGTGCTCGGTTCCCCATCTGGTTTCCCAGATCCAGAAAAGGGGAAGGGACTATGAGCAGTCCATAAGCCTGGAGTATCTTAAAGGCCTCAATGACCGTTATGAAAAATTCATCGGCGAGGATTACAAGGGTCGCGTGCTGTGCATCGATGCCGATTCCCTCGATTTCGAGAACAATCCGGAGGATTTCTCTTCGGTCACTGACCGGATCGATGCGGAACTCTACGGCCTCTTCCCAATGAAATAACACTGAAGCTTAAAAAATACACTCAAGACATGCATATAGCTATAGCAGGAAATATAGGCAGCGGAAAGACTACGCTCACCAAGATGCTTGCCACCCGTTACGGATGGATCCCGAAATTCGAACCGGTAGATTACAATCCCTATCTTGCGGATTTCTACGAGGACATGGAGCGCTGGTCGTTCAACCTCCAGATCTACTTCCTCAACAGGAGGTTCCGCGATGTAATCGAAATCTCCAAGAGCAAGGATGTGATCATCCAGGACAGGACCATCTACGAGGATGCCCGCATCTTCGCCCCTAACCTCCATGCGATGGGGCTGATGTCCTCGAGGGATTTCGAGAACTACTCCGACCTTTTCGAACTTATGATGTCCCTTGTCAAGGCTCCTGACCTGCTGATCTACATCCGCTCATCCATCCCTAACCTCATCTCTCAGATCCAGAAGAGGGGCAGGGATTACGAGAAGAGCATCCGCATCGACTATATCACAGGACTCAACGAGCGCTATGAGAACTGGATCAAGGACTACAAGGGCAACTTGCTCATAATCGACGCAGACCGCTACAAATTCGGGAATAAGCCCGAGGATTTCGAGGCGGTCACGGATATGATCGAGGCCCGGATGTTCGGCCTCTTCCCCGGCGACGAGAAATAATCCTGTTATGGACAAGATATGGAAACCGTGGCGCTTGGCGACAGCCTTCGCTGCGGTTTTTGTTGTTTTCACAGCCGTTTCATCCTGTTCCACGAGAAAAGCTGAAGCGGAATGGGCCCGTTACCTGGATCCTCCTGAAGGGTACCGTTTCGAGCCGGATGTCCGTTTGGTGAAGACTTGGTCTTTTGACGGAATAGATGTGGAACTGCTCCTCCAGGCCAACGGACCCGGGACTTCCCAGCGGGTGGTGAAAGTCTTTCCAAAGAGGATGGATGAGGCCGTCCCGGCCGTAGTCGTTCCCTATTATTTTCCGGAGGGGATGCTGGGATTCGAACTGGAAACAGGAGAGCTTCTGCCCCGTTATGAAGGAATCGAGATGATGGTCCACCTGGCCCGGAGAGGCTTCTCCTGCATCAGTGCAGATGCCTATCACCTGACATATGTGGACAGTCCGCTTGACCGTGGCGATTTCGGGCGCTGGCAACTGGCAGGGGAGGCGCTTAAACGGGACTGGCCGTCCTGGACCGGAATGGGTAAACTGGTCGCCGACACGCGTCTGCTTGTGGACCTCTTGGAGGAGGATCCTCGTGTGGATGCCTCGAGGATAGGCGTCGCAGGCCATTCCCTGGGAGGGAAGATGGCATTCTGCACCGGTTGCGTGGACCCTCGTATCAAAGCGATCCTTGCCAGCGATTTCGGATTGAGGTGGGAACAGTCTAACTGGGAGAAAATCTGGTATTTCGGGGAAGACCTTGAGGAGATGAAGGCAAAAGGAATGGACCTGACAGGACTGCTGTCCCTGTCAGGCGGAAAGCCTTTCTTCCTCATTGCCGGCAAGGATGATGACGAGACATCTTGGGAGTCCATGAAAAAAGCCTCAGGCTACCGGAGATGTCCGGATCACCTGGGCTTTCTCAATCATGCTTCCGGGCACAGGCCGCCCGGGTACGCTTTGGATGCAGGCTATGATTTCCTGGAAAAGTATCTGAAGCCAGGAGAACCTACACGGTAACCTTCCTTCCTTTAAGGGCTTTGTCCGCTGAGCTTCCTCCGGTGAGGATGACGAAGCGGCCTTTTCCGGGTGTCATGTCCCCGGCTTCCTCATTCCACCACTGGAAGGTGTCTTCGGTGACGGGGATGCTGACCCGCACGCTCTTTCCGGCGGGGATGAAGACTCTCTTGAATCCCCTTAGGGTCTTGACTGGCCCGTTCTTGTCGTCAGGCTTGTTGACATAGAGCTGCACGGTTTCCACAGCGTCTACCTTGCTCCTGTTCTTTACCTTTACGGTGATTTCACCTCCGCGCATACGGGGCCTTCCGTATTTGAACCTGGCATAGCTCAGGCCGAATCCGAAGGGGTATTCCGGTTCCTGCTCCAGGTACCTGTAAGTGTGTCCGGCCATGTCATAGTCGGTGAATTCCGGAAGCTGGTCAATCGACTTGTAGAAAGTCAGAGGAAGTTTTCCCGAAGGTACTACCTTGCCGTAGAGGATGTCGGCTATGGCCTCTCCTCCCTCGTCTCCGGGGTACCATGCCTGCAGGATGGCTTCGCATGCTCCTTTGAATGGCTCCATGCTGATTGCACTTCCGGAGAAGTTTACGAATATGACTTTCTTCCCGTTGTCATGGAGGGCAAGTATCAGTTCCTTCTGGACGGCTGGCAGCTCGATGTCAGTCCTGTCTCCGCCGCTGAATCCGGGCAGGTTGACCCTCATTTCTTCACCTTCCAGCCTTGGGGAGATTCCGCCCGCGAAGACAACTATGTCACATCCTTCCACCTGTTTGAGAACCGCATTGACGTCCAGGGCGGGGCGGGCGAGGGCAACGGAACGGTTGCCGTCGGGAATGAGTTCTGCCCCAACCAGTCCGCAGCCCTTGGTGTAAACCAGTCCGGGAATCCTCGCCTCGAGGGCCTCCTTGAGGGTTACGGTAGAATTGGGTATGGGATTGTAGTTGCCCCATTGCATATTCTTGTCATCGGCATTCGGACCGACCAGGGCTACCTTCTGTCCTTCTTTAAGGGGAAGGATCCCGTTGTTCTGGAGAAGGACTATAGACTCTTCTGCCATCTTGCGCGAAAGAGCCTTGTGTTCAGCACCTTCCACTATGTTTTCCGGGAGATTCTCCCACGGGTCAATCCCGTCCATTTCTCCCAGGCGGTAGCGGTCAGCGATCAGGCGGATCAAGTTCCGGTCTATGTCTTTGACATCCAGGAGTCCTCTTTCCACAGCTTCGGGTATGTGCCTGTAAGTCTCTCCGCATTCGGTGTCGACTCCGGCATGGACTGCAGCCGCGGCCGCAGAAGCTGCGTCAGGAGAGAATCCGTGCCTTCCCTGGACGTAGAAATCGGAGACTGCCCAGCAGTCTGAGGTGATGATCCCCTTGTAACCCCACTCACCCCTGAGGATGGTATCGATGAGATAGGAACTGGCTCCGCATGGCTCTCCGCGGAAGCGGTTGTAGGCAGTCATCACTTCTTCCACTCCGGCTTTTACTACGAGTTCCTTGAAAGCCGGGAGATAGGTTTCACGCAAATCGCGTTCTGATACCTGTGCGTCGAAGGAATGGCGGATGGATTCCGGGCCGGAATGTACTGCATAGTGTTTTGCGCATGCATGCAGTTTGCGGACAGGAGAATCGTCCGACCCCTGGAGTCCGTGGACCACGGCGCTTCCCAACTTTGCGGTCAGGAAAGGATCTTCACCATATGTCTCCATGCCGCGGCCCCAGCGGGGATCGCGGAAAATGTTGATGTTCGGGGTCCAGAAGGTCAGTCCCTGGTAGATCTTGACATCACCTTGCTGCCTTGCCAAGCGGTGCTTTACCCTGGCCTCATCGCTGACAGCGGTGAAAACCTGGAGGACGAGGTCTTCGTCGAAAGATGCCGCCATTCCGATGGGCTGCGGGAAGACCGTAGCAGAACCATTGCGCGCGACACCGTGAAGGGCTTCGCTCCACCAGTTGTAGGTTTTGATTCCCAGGCGCGGAACGGCCGCGGATGGGTGCATCATGAGAGAGGTCTTTTCTTCAATCGTAAGACGGCTCACGAGATCTGCAGCCCTGGTTTCAGCAGGCAGGGATTTGTCCTGATAGGGAAGCAGTTCTTCCTTTGCCTGGGCTTTGCCTGCGATCAGTGCCAAAGCGCAGAGCAGGATGGCTGTTTTTTTCATATGTTCAGGTTTTATTGGAGTTCAATCGTGACTATGGAAGCTGCGGGCATCTTTACCGTGAGCTGTCCTCCCTTGAACCGGAAGTCCTTGAACGGTACGGCCTTGACAACTTCCGGCTTTCCGAATTCGTTGTGGTCGGTGATGTTCTTCGACGCGAGAATCTCTCCGACCGCCTTGGAAGATTTCGAGACTGCTTCCAGGTCCACTGTGACTTCGTGGGCGTTGTCAGCATCCAGGTTAGACAGGGAGATATGTACCTTTCCTGCCCCGTCGCGCGAAGCCGTAGCGCTGAGCAGGGGGATCGTCCTGGTGGCCTTGCCCCGTCCTCCGCGCACCTCCTTGGTGGCAGTGCTTACTTCCACCGGCAGGAAGGTGGCACCCTGATGGACTGTGTACATCTTATAGACGTAGTAGGTCGGGGTCAGGAGCATTTTCTCGCCCTGGGTGAGGACCATGGCCTGGAGGACGTTCACCATCTGGGCGATGTTTGTCATCTTCAACCTGTCGGAGTATTTGTGGCATATGTCCAGAGTGGTTGAGGCCACCATCGCGTCACGCATGGTACTCTGCTGGAACAGGTGGCCGGGGTTTGTCCCGGGTTCCACATTCCACCAGGTTCCCCATTCGTCCAGGCAGAGGGCGATCCTCTTTCTCGGATCGTATTTGTCCATCAGGGCGATATGGTTCTTTATGACTTCCTCCACTTCTGTGCTCTTCCCGAGGACCCAGTACCAGTCGTCCTTGGTGAAATCCGTGGCTGAACCCTTGTTGCCCCAGTTGTCGACGGAATAGTAGTGGAGGGAGATTCCGTCCATCTTCCCTTTGCGGTTCTTCAGGATCACGTCGGTCCAGTTGTAGTCATAGTCACTGGCTCCGCTGGCGATGATGAAGAGCTTGTTCCCGTCGAAATCATGGCAGTAGGTGGCATAGCGGCGCAGGAGGTCCGAGTAATACTCTGGACGCATGTTCCCGCCGCAGCCCCAGGCCTCATTGCCTATGCCTATGTATTTGACTTTCCAGGGCTTGTCTCGGCCGTTCTGCCGGCGCAGGCGGGACATCGGAGTGTCGCTGGCAGCAGTCATGTATTCAATCCAGTCGGCAAGTTCCTCTACGGATCCGCTGCCCACGTTGCCGCTGATGTAGGGCTCGCAGCCGAGCAGTTCGCAGAAATCCAGGAACTCGTGGGTGCCGAATGAGTTGTCTTCAACGGTCCCTCCCCAGTTGTTGTTGGTGATAGATGGCCTTTTTTCCCTCGGTCCGATTCCGTTGCGCCAGTGATAGTCGTCCGCGAAGCATCCTCCCGGCCACCTAACAAGGGGGACTTTGATGGCCTTGAGAGCTTCCAGTACATCTGTGCGGTAGCCATTGATGTTGGGAATAGGAGACTCCGGTCCTACCCATATGCCTCCGTAGATGCCGCTTCCGAGATGTTCGGCGAACTGGCCGTAGATTTCCCTGGGGATGACCTGGTCTCCCTCAGGAGCTCCGACCTTTACAGTCGACTTGTCCTGTGCCGCAGCGGAAACGGCGGTTGCCAGGAGCAGGATAGCTGCGAAGATTCTTTTCATTTCGTTATAGTGTTATTCTTGGTTGTCCAGGATCTTGTCTGGAATGATGGTGAAGCTGAAGCTGTAGTCCTGGTCGGCCCAGAGTGTCCGTGATGGCTCGGGACGTGCGCCCCAGCTGTCGTAACCGCCCACTCCGGTCATCCCGCAGTCCAGGCAGAGTTCTGTGAAGTTCTGGGGGGTGATGTCGTTGGCGTGGCCGTAAATCCTCTCTCCTGCTTCATCCCTCGGGTCGAGCTGTTCGACTGAGACCCTCAGGGCGTTGAACTCGAAGGGGACCTCGCCTGTGACTGTCATCCCGCCTATGCTGAGCCACCTGCAGTCGGTGTGGTGCCCGCTTTCCTGCGGCCTGACATATGGGTAATACTCCTGTGTGGCGGTGGACTGGTAGAGTCCGAGCATTGCTCCGCTCTTGCGGTCGATGTAGTTCTCCTGCGGACCGCGTCCGAAATAGGTGAACTGTTCCCTGGAGGCCGGAAGCCTGGTGCGGAGTCCGAGTCGCGGAAGCTCGATGTGCTTCACTCCGCCTTTGAAGTCGCCGCTGACCTTGACCGCTCCGTTCGAAAGCACTTCATATGAAAGGGTAAGCGATGCGCTGTCGGGGAGTTCATATGCAATGGTGAACATTACGCTTTCCTCGGTTGCTTCGGCAGAAACCGTGGCGGAGGAGCCGGCGTCCTTCCACTGGGCGGCGCGAACCGGGAACTTGTTTCCCCAGTCGTTGTCCACCGGGCCTCTCCAGAAGTTGGGCTTGAGACCGAAATCTTTCTGTATCAGTTCCTTGCCCCTGAAACGATACCTGGTAACGGCTCCGGTAGCCTTGTCGACGGAGAATCTCAGCCTGCTTCCCTTCACCAGATAGGAGTCCTTCCTGTCGATGAGCTTTATGCGTCCGGTCACCTCGGGAATGGCAATGGTTTCTCCTTCATGAAGGATGAACTGGTCGTAGGCCACATCGCTCCCTTCGGTGCTGACATAGAAGTTGAGGCACCAGGTCTTAGAAGGGTCGTCCATTGCCAACTGGACGCTGAAATCCTGGCTCTGCTGGGCCTGTGGCTTGACGTCCGGAAGATTCCCCTCGGCCACTACCTTTCCGTCCGCGGTGAGCTCATAGCGGAGTTCATATGCGGACATATCCTTGAAATAGAACCTGTTCATCAGGGAGAACAGTCCCGATGCTGGATCCTCTGAACTGACTTTGAAGTCTTGGTAGACATGTTTTACCTCCCAGGCTCCGGGGTGAGGATCAAGATCCGGGTTAACTATGCCGTTGCAGAGGAAATTCTGCCCGGAGGGGGTGCCTTCCGGACCGTAATCTCCGCCATATGTCCAGTATTTCCGTCCCTTGGGGTCCGTCTCGGCGAGTCCCTGGTCTATCCAGTCCCAGATGAATCCTCCCTGGAGGTTCTCATATGCGTAGATTTCGTCCCACTGGAGGTCGAGCGATCCGTTGGAGTTGCCCATCGCATGTGAGTATTCTGAGGGAACTACGGGTTTGTCCTTGTCGGTTTCTCCCATCTTATGGAACCACGAAGCACTCGGGTACTGGGGGACGAACATGTCGGTGTTCCACTCCCGGATGGCCCTTTCGTAGCAGACCGGGCGGTTCTGGCCGAAGGTTTCAAGCTGCTTGAGAGCCTTGTAGGCGTTGTAGAAATTCACTCCGTTCCCGGCTTCGTTCCCGAGTGAAAGAATCGTCACGCAGGGATATGAGGCGGTGCGGCAGTACATGTTCATCACCCTGTCAATGTGCTTGGCGTACCATTCCTTCTTGTTTCCGAGGGTCCTGTCGAGGTTGTAGCCCATTCCATGCGATTCGATGTTCGCTTCGTCATAGACGTAGAAGCCCAGGCTGTCGCACAGTTCATAGAAGGCGCGGGGCTGGGGATAGTGGCAGGTACGGATGGCGTTGATGTTGAATTCCTTCATCAGCAGGAGTTGTCTGAGGATGTCTTCGCGGGTGTTGTAGTGACCTGTGAACTCGTTGTGCTCATGCATGTTCACTCCCTTGAACTTGACCGGTTTCCCGTTGACCAGGAAAATGTTTTTCGCTATTTCGAAGTGCCTGAAACCTACGTTGAAGCGGGTGTACTCCCCGTCAACCTTTATCAGGAGGGTGTAGAGCTCCGGGGTTTCGGCGGTCCAGAGCCTGGGATTGGGGATCCGGGCGCTTTTCCCTGAAGCGCTTGTGGCCACAACCGATCCGTCCTTGTCGAGGAGCTTGTAGGAGAAATCTCCACTGCCTTCGGTCTTGATGCTGAACAGTCCGGTGGTGAGCCTGTCATCCAGCGTTGCGGTTACTGAGAAGTTGAAATCCCTCTCGGTGCTCTCCGAAGAGAGATAGACATCCCTCTCTATGCCGCTGATGCGCCAGAAGTCCTGGCACTCGAGGTAGGAGCCTGAACTCCAGCGGTATATCTTCAGAAGGAGTTCATTTTCCCCGGGCTTGAGGAATGAGGTGATGTCATACCGGGCGAGGTCCTTTGAATCTTCGGAATAACCGGCTACCTGTCCGTTGACATAGACATAGACTCCGGACTTCGCACCGCATATGTTCAGGTAAATCTCCCTGGAACCCCAGGTTTCCGGCACCTGGAATTTTCTGCGGTATATTCCGACAGGAGTCTGGTCGGGAATCAGCGGAGGCTGGGGGTTCTCCGGGGCGAATTCATATGGATGGTTGACATAGATGGCCACTCCGTGGCCCTGGTGCTCCCAGTTTCCCGGTACCGTTATGTCCCCCCATTTTATCTGATTCTGGGCTTCGGTGATTTCCTGGACGCTCATTATCCCGTCAATCTCCGGGCAATTGCGGAGCGCGTCGGGAAGCATCTCCTGGGAATCAAAGTATGCAAAATCCCATATTCCGTTGAGGTCCAGATAGTTCGGGCTCTTTTCGAACGGAGTGGAAAGGGCCTCTTCTTCTGTGGGGTACCAGATGCTTTCCACCCTCCGGGTCTGGGCGTTGAGGCTGGTTACGGACATGTCCCTCCACCATGGCAGGGAAGGAGACAGGGATGGAGCCGGATTCGTGGCGAGTACCGCGACAAGGGGTAAAAATGACAGTAACATATGCTTCAGTCTTCGGGTTCAAACATAGGATCCCATGCCGGGAGCAGCTCCGGCTTGGAGTTAAGGACTTTAAGGATGTCGGAGGGGATGTATTTCTTCTCGGCGACGAGGCGGAACATGTACTCGTTGAACCATTCGTCGGTCATAATGAGCTTGCCGTTGTAGCCGGAATCGATTCCCCAGCTGTTTTCGGCGAGCCATTTCACGGGCTTTCCTTCCTTGAGGTCAACTCCGATAAGGGTGATGGCGTGGGTGGAACCGCTGTCATGGGTGATGATGCGCTCTCTCTTGTCCATTCCGGACTCCGTTCCCATCAGGGAGTCGTAATCGAAATTCTTGAGGTCTGCCACTCCTGTGGTGCGGTTGAGGAACTTGCCTACGTCGCAGGAGAAATACATGGCGGTGTCGTCTTTTATGGAGGCTATGGCTATCTCCTTGATCCTTTCAACGGGTACGTTGACATAGAGCCAGTTGTCTCCGTCATAGACATGACGGTCGTATTCGATTTCATATGCCTTGTAATACTCCCTGGTCGGGTCGTTCATCAGCATGACGTAGCCGCCTTCCAGGTCGCCTCCGACGAATTCTTCATAGAAGGATTTCGGGGTGTACTCCTTTGAGGAGACGAAGTTGTCCTTGGAGTCATAGCGGGTCCACGTGAATTTCTCCGGAGGAGTTCCGAGGCAGAGGACAAGCATATGGTAGATTTCCTTGAGCATTTCGACCTTCATCTGCTGCAGGTCGCCTTTTTTCGAAGCATATGCTTCGCGGAGCCTCAGTCCGTCTTCCCTGAGCGCAGTCTTGATCCTGGAGGCCATGGCAGAGGTGTTGTTGCTGCTGAAGGTCTCAGGCATGGCGTCGGAGGGGACCAGGCCGTATTTCGTGACCAGGTTGGAAACCCCGGTGAACTGGCCGCCGTCGCTGATCGGGTTGCTGAAGAGCCAGTCGACTTTCCTGTCATCGAAGTTCAGGTCCTTGGTGTCGATCACTCCCTGGAGGAAGAGATTGGCCTTCTCCAGCTGGTCCCAGAAGAACAGATAGTTCTGGGAGAAAGTGAAACTGCCCAGGTCGTATTTCTTTATCATCCTGGCCCTCAAGACGTTCAGCCCGCTGAAGAGCCAGCATCTTCCTGAGGATTTCTGGTTGGTGATCCCCTTTGTGGCGACCACGTCTGAAAAGTGGGTGTCTATCATGGCGGCCGCCTCCGAATTGGCGGAGAGAGTGGCTATGGATGTTCCGGCCAGGGCATTGCGGAGAGCCTTGTCCGAAGGTGTGTCTGCCCAGCCTTTCCGGATTTCGGCAAGGACGCTTTCGGATATTCCTCCTCCGGAAGCCGATTTTCCGATCCGGTTGTCAGGGGATTTCTGTCCCCATGCGGCCAGTGACAGCATCAAAGCCACCGCGGCCATTGTCATTCTTCTATTCATGTTTTTCAGTGTTGTTATTCGAACCGATTGAAGCCCATTCCTTTTCGAAAGCTTCGCGGGTGAGGAACGGGTCCTTCAGCATCTTTTGGAAGGCTGCAAGGCGAGCTGCATTCGGAGATTCGGGAATCCAGAGTTTCAGGTACCCGCATTCGGCGTATTTCTCGGCCATATGTTCCAGAAACCTCCTGTAATGTCCTTCCTTGTCCAGCCCGGGGTAATTGGCCAGTCCGTACTGTATTGCCCTCCGGATTATTATGGATCCGTCAATCAGCCTGTCGGCCTCGGCGATTATCCTCCCGTATATGCTCCTGGGAGCGTGCTTCGAAGAGGCCCTGTGGTCTTCAGCGGCCTGGGCTATTGTCTCTATCTGCTCACGGGTGAACCATCTGGGAAGGCATGGATCTTCACGTATTATCTTTCCGGAATGGAGTTCATGGCTTTCCCGGCCGTATCGCAGGCCGGTATCGTGGAAGGCCGCGGCGGCGTAAACCATGTCCGGATCGACGTCATAGTGCTCCGCCAGGGCGAGAGCATTTCCTATGACCGACCTCGCATGGTCTTCCCTGTGCCCGGCGTCGAAACCGGCATAGCGGGGAATTACCTCGCCTTCAATGTAGTGCCTGAGATCCGTAGTGATGTCCATCATTACAAAAATAGCGAAAGAAAACGGAATATTTGCCGTATCTTTGTAACGTTATGTCAGATGATCTTTTCGAGATACTTGCATGGCTGGATGTGGCCAGGGATGATGACGAGGTAGTATCAGCCCTTCAGGGGGCTACCGCCGAACTTCTCCTCCGTTATGCCATCAAGTCATACGGTCTGACCATATACCCCCTCGAGCTCGAAAGCTATTATTGGAGAAAGGACCTTTTCGAGGATCCTTACGTGCACCTCAATCCGTTGCAGCAGAACAGGTTCGGGCATTTTTTCATACACCGTTCCGGACGTAGTGCGGACTCTCCGTACAACCGCGGCCTGAGGGCTTGCGCCTCCATAGTCCTTTCAGATACGGACGATTATTATTACAGCGTCCTCATCCGAAGCGCCGTCTTCAGCGACGGAGTAGCCTGCTTCGGCCCAAACAACGTGCTCAGGCATATGCTTTCATCCCTGAAAGTTCCGGAGGACCAGACGGAGGCGTTTTACCGGAGCGTGGAAGAGAGGAGCGTACTTTTCGATCTGGAATCGGCTTCGGTCCTCAGCGGGGACCTCTTCGCCACCCAGATGGCTACCCAGCTCGACCCACGCGAAAAGACCCCCCTGGTCTTCGCCGGAAGGGTAGGACTGGGGGGCAGGTCTCCTCGTTTCAGGAATATGCCATTGCGGGCGGTCGTAGGTCCGCTGGACAAGGAGCACCCCTACAAAGACAAGAGGGCGCTCCTGACCAGGCTCAGACTTTTAAGAAAATCTTCTTCTTGTAAAGGAAATAAAGCAGCAGCCAGCAGACGAGGACATAAGTCGCGCTGATGAGCACGGAGCCCCACGGCTTCGGGAGCAGCTCGGACAGTCCCTTGAAGAAGAACCGGTTGATTCCCCTCATGTCAACTATCCTCTGCACCATGTAGATGGTGATGGAGTTCATGCCGACCACCGTGAATATCGGGGTCCACTTTTTCCATCCCTTGACATCCACGATCCAATAGAAGATGGCGAACATGGCGAGAGAGTAAGCTCCAACTACCAGGACGAAGGTGCTGGACCAGAGAGCCTTGTTGATCGGGTAGACCAGGCTCCAGAGGAGTCCGACCGCAAGCATAGCTGCGGCTGCTCCGAGCATAACCAGGGTCTTCTTGCAGCCTGTTGCCTGTCCTTCGCGGATATACTCTCCGGTAAAGATTCCCAGCATTGCCGTCACGGCGCCCGTGAGATGCCCTATGATGCCTTCAGGCTCATATATTTCATTATACATATGCCCTTTCATGAGCATGCGGTCTAGCCATACGCACCAGTTGCCTTCCTTGCTGAACGGACTCGCTCCTGCGGGTGCGTCCGGGGCCATGACGAAGGCGTTCAGAAGCCAGTATCCTATCAGGATGGCGACGCAGATCCATATGCGGGTGTTCCGTTTGCAGTAGATGTATAGCAGGGCTGCGATCATCCACGACAGTCCGATCCTTCCAAGTACGCTCATCCAGCGAAGGGAACTGAACTTCAAGTTGAAGAATCCGTTGTACACCAGGCCGAAGAAAAACAGCACAAGTCCCCTGATGATTGCCTTTCTGGTTATCTGGGCCCTGGTCATCCCCTTTGATTCGCTCTTCGCATAGGAGAAGGGGAATGAGAGTCCGGTGATGAAAAGGAAGAGGGGGAAGATGGTGTCGTGGTGCCTCAGACCATCCCATGAAACATGGGTCATCTGGGTTGCGAGCCAGCTCTTGTCCCCATCCGGGAACAGGGCGCATATGCTCGTAATGAGACCTGCGAGTCCCATTATGAAGAACATGTCGAATCCCCTGAGGGTGTCGATAGAGGTTACCCTCCCTGAATTTTCGTTTGCCATAGTTTATCTTATAGGTTTAAGAAGTACTGAGAAGCTCTTTTCTGTGCAGTGGACGCGGTACTTGGGCAGAGCCTCGGCATTTGCGCTCCAGCTGTTGACTCCACCGACTCCGGCCTGCTCCAGATCGACGCAGAGTTCTGTGATCCCCGAGTCGGGTATCTGCGGGGAATGCCTCTGCTCCTTGGCCGTGCCGTCATCCAGGGACTCAATAGTCTTGTGGAGGGCACCGGCGCTGAAGAGACCCTCGGAGGTAATCCTCAGCCCGGCTCCCTTCGAATTGGTCTGCTCCCACCAGCGGATGTCGGACTTGGTACCGCTTTCCTGCGGGCGGATGTAAGGATAATAAGCCTCGTCGGCGGTAACTTCCCATATGCCTGCGTTCTGGGATACCTTCCTGTCAACATAGTTCTCGACGGGACCACGTCCGTAGAAACGGCTTCTGTCTATGCTTTCCGGCAGCTGGAACTTGAGGCCGTAGCGGAACATCTCCGGCATCTTTTCCGTAGGAGCGAAGTCCTCGGTCACAAGCACGGAACCGTCTTTCGCGATCTTGTAAGTAAGTGTGAGAGCAGCCTTTACATCCGGCATGTCATAGGTTGCGACTACGACTGCGTTTTCTCCCTCGAGTTTGGAATCGAGAGTCTTCAGGTTGATCTGCGGGTCTTTCCACACCCCCATCTTCTTGGGAAGTCCGGCTCCCATGTCATTGTCTGTGACTGCCCTCCAGAAGTTGGGCTTTACTGAAGTACCCTTGGCGATGATCTCGTTCCTGCGGTACTTCCAGCCGTTGATGAAACCGTCGGCTTTTGCGAAATCTACAGAGAATCCGCGGCCCTTTACTATGAGGGATGCGTTGTTGCTGCGGATCTTCAGGCGGCCGCGTCCTGTTGCGGAGGCGAAGGTGTCCGAGGCCTTTTCAAGCTTTCCTTCACGGACTGTGAGTTGCCTGTAAGATACCTGTTCCCCGGCTTTCATGAGGGGCTCGTCGGCTTTGAGGACGAATGAAAGATTGAGAAGGACTTCGGCGTCCTGGCTGATTCCGTCAAGGGTGTACGGGACAGTTACTTCCACGGTTCCCTGGGGTGCGATGGCGGGCACGTCGACTGTGCCGTCCTGGACAGGCTCTCCATCCGCGAGGAGTTTCCACTGGAGCTTCGCATAGTCCATCGTGCGGAAGAAGTTCTCGTTGAAGACGGAAATCTTCCCGGAGCCGAGATCGACGGCTTCGGCCCATATGTCCTGATAGAAGTATCCTACTTCATAGAAATGAGGGTTCGGAACGCGGTCAGGGCTGATGAGGCCGTTGCAGTTGAAGTTGTTGTCGGAGGGGTCATATGTGTTGTAATCTCCTCCGTAGGTGTAAATCCCGGTGCCGGTGGAATCCTTTCCGTGGAGGGCCTGGTCAACATAGTCCCAGATGAATCCTCCCTGGAGTTTCGGGTACTTGCGGATCAGGTCCCAATACTCCTTGAAACCGCCGCCCGAGTTACCCATGGCGTGGTTGTACTCGCACTGGATCAGGGGCTTGACATCCTCTTTAGCAGTGCTGAGAGCGTACTGCTCACTGCGTTCCTGGGACAGGTACATCGGGCAGTATATGTCCGTGTCAGTTCCCTTCTTGCCCTGCTCCCACTGGATCGGCCTGGAGGGGTCGGTCTTGCGTATCCATTTGTAGGTGTTCTCGAAGTTGGGGCCGTCAACGGTCTCGTTGCCCATGCTCCATATGATTACAGATGCATGGTTGAAGCATACTGCCACGTTCTGCTGGTTCCTTACGAGGATCTGTTTCGCGAAAGCTGGTGTCTTGGCGGCGGATTCAGGACCGTAGCCGAATCCGTGTCCCTCCTGGTTCGCCTCTGCGACAACGTAGATTCCGTACTGGTCGCACAGGTCGTACCATATGGGATCATTGGTGTAGTGCGATGTACGTACTGCGTTGACGTTGAATTGCTTCATGATGGTGATGTCCTGGATCATCCTCTCGCGGGAGACTACGTATCCTCCGTCGGGATCCATCTCATGCCTGTCCACTCCCTTGATGAGGATGGGCTTTCCGTTGACCAGGAGCTGGGAATTCTTGATCTCCACTTTCCTGAAACCGACTTTCTGGGGAATGACGGCGACGGTCTTGGCGGGAGTTCCGGCACCTGCATACCTGGGACCTCCTGGAGTTGATGCCGGCGGGAGGGGCCTGACCTCGGTCACGAGGGTATAGAGGGTCGGTATCTCGGCGGACCATGCCTTGACTGCGGGGACGCTGATGGTGGCGTTGACCTTTCCGCCTGAAGTCCTGGCGTTTCCGCTGGCTACCTCTTTGCCGGCAGCATCTTTGAGGGAGAATCCCAGAAGGGCGGCACCTTCGACGTCTGCCTCAATCTTCAGGAGACCGTCGGTGTAGTTGTTGGTCAAGTCTGCGGTAAGCCTGAGGTCGTTTACGTGAAGGTTCTTTGCCCTTGAGTAGATGTAGCTGTCGCGGGCAGTGCCGCTGAGGCGCCAGAAATCCTGGTCCTCGTCATATGTTCCGTCGCACCAGCGGAATACCTGGAAAGCGAACAGGTTCTTTCCGCTGTGGACATATGGGGTGATGTCGAATTCGGCGGCCACCTTGCTGTTCTCGGAGTAGCCGACGAACTGTCCGTTCACCCAGAAATAAAAGCATGATGTCACGCTTCCGAAGTGCGCAATGACCTGGCTGCCGTCCCAGGAGGCGGGAATCTCGATTTCACGCCTGTAGGAACCGACGTGGTTGTCCTTTACGGGGACTTCGGGGGGATTGTTCTTGAAATGTCCCCTCCACGGGAATCCGATGTTGACGTAAACAGGGTCGCCGAAGCCGTTGAGCTCCCACAGGGCAGGGACCTTCATGGTGCCCCAGGAAGAGGCGTCGAAGTTCTCCTTCCAGAAATCCACCGGCCTCTGGTCGGCATGTTCTACCCACTTGAATGTCCAGTCGCCCTCAAGCGACTTGTAGAGAGCCGAACCGGTCTTGTCCAGGGTTCCGGCTTTCTGGGCATCTTCGAAGGCGAAGAAGTCGGCATGAGGTGCCATGCGGTTGACTTCATTGACTTGGAGATCATGCCATTCGGTGAAAGTCTGTGCTTGTGAACTGATGCCTGCCAGCAGGAATGATAAGGCTGACAGGAGAAGTGTGGTCTTTGTGTTCATGGTCATTGAGCATGTGTTTCATGCAAATTTAGTTATAATAATTCGTATATTTGTGACCGTGTACTGAAAAGTTCCGAAAAGAAACCATGCATTCCAAAATCAATGACAGAATAAGTTACGTGGGTGTTAACGACCTGCGTGGCAGAGTGTTCGAGGGGCAGTGGCCGCTTCCTCACGGGGTATCCTACAATTCCTACCTTGTAGTGGATGACAAGGTGGCCCTGATAGACACTGCGGCCGCCGGATTCGCCGATGAATTCTTCTTCAACATCAAAGCCGAGATAGGGGACAGGGAGGTCGATTACCTGATAGTGAATCATATGGAACCTGACCATTCAGCCCTAATGGTTCCCGTGAGGGAGAAGTGGCCGGACATCCGGATAGTCACCAATGCGAAGGCTGCCGCAATGATCAAGGAATTCAGCGGCATAGACACGGACATCATCCTCGTCAAGGAAGGCGACACCCTTCCTCTTGGGCATTGCAGCTTGAGTTTCCATATGGTCCCGATGGTTCACTGGCCCGAGACCATGGTGACCTGGCTTGAGGACGAAAAGACCGTCTTCTCCGGGGATGCATTCGGCTGTTTCGGCGCCGTCTGCGGAGACATCAGGGATTATCAGTCAAGCCTTTACAAGGCTTCATCTTCTTTTGAGAATGCCTTTGAGGCTTTCAAGGGAGAGATGCAGCGCTATTATGCCGACATAGTAGGGAAGTACGGGGCACCCGTCCAGGCTGCCCTCCGCAAGCTTTCGGGTCTGGAAATCAAGCGCATATGCCCGACCCATGGACCGGTCTGGGAGGAGCGGATCCCGCAGGTTGTTTCGCTTTACGACCGTATGAGCCGCTACGATGCCGACCACGGGGTGAATATAGTCTATGGATCCATGTACGGCAATACCGCAGCCGCGGCCCAGGCCCTTTCCGAGGCGCTCACCGCCCGTGGAATCCCGAACGAGATGCATGACCTGGTGGCCGAGCAGGGGCCTTCGTTTGCATATGCAGGGACTTTCCGCTATGACACCCTGGCAGTCGGCTCGCCGACCTATAACACCGACATCTTCCCGGCAGTCCGCGATTTCATGCACGGGGTTGCCCTGCGCGGGGTGAAGGGACGCAGGTTCGCCGCATTCGGGTCATATACCTGGGTAGGCGGAGGGAACAAGGTCTTGAACTCGCTGGCCGCTGAAGCTGGACTCGAGGTGCTCTGCGATGGATACGGCTTCAAGAGCGGATACGATCCTTCGAAGTTCGACGCTGCGGCTTTCGCCGACCTGCTGGCAAACGGCTGATACTGTTATGGCTGAGACGGGCTACAGGATATTCAAGGCTCTGATAAAGCCTTTCCAGAAGCTTCCCTTGGGCTTCCATTATGCCATGGGGTCGGCTTTCGCCTGGCTCGCCGAAAATGTGGTCCGTTACCGCAGGGACATCATCATAACTAACCTTTCCAGGAGCTTTCCCGAGCTGAAGTACAAGGATATAACCAAGCTGGCTCACGACTATTACAAGCATATGGGCGAGATCTTCGCCGAGGCAATGTGGTTCGGAGGGTGTGAACCGGGGACTTCCCGCCTGCGTGACAGCCATATGTGCGAAGCCCGCGGTATGGAAGAACTGGTCCGTATCTACAAGGCCAATCCGCACGTGATCCTTCTCAACTCGCATTTCGGGAATTTCGAGACCCTCGGGGGCTTCCTCCAGTACAGCTATGAGATTCCTCCTGAGGAACTTCCGTTCGGGGAAGCGAACATATGCGTGGTGTACAAGAGGCTTTTCAGTGATTTCTGGGACCACTTCGTGAGGGACAACCGCAGTTATCCGCTGAAGGATTTCCGCCACTATGTGGAGTCGAAGAACGTGCTTCGTTTCGCACTGGCCCACAAGAACGATCCCCTGGTTTTCATATTCGACAATGACCAGCACCCGTACAAGAATTCAACCGGACGCAAGATCGGAAGTTTTATGAACCAGGAGACCGAAGCCATGGCCGGAGCGGTAGCCTTGGCGCACCGGTACGGCCTGGGAGTCATGTACATATGCTTTGACCGCATCGAGCGCGGCCGTTATGAGATGCGCCTTACTCCCATATGCGACGACGGCCGCCAGATGAGCGAAGAAGAGATGCTCGAGCGCTACTATTCCCTTCTCGAAGCCGACATCCGCAAGACCCCGGCCAATTACCTCTGGTCCCACCGCCGGTGGAAATGATTGTTCCCACTATGTCAAGATTATTCAAGGCGATTTTCGCCCTTTCCCTTTTCTTCCTGTCGGACGCTTTTGTCTCCAATGCCTGCACCAGCGTGATCATTTCTGGCAGGATTACCGAGGATGGACGCCCTATCATGTGGAAGAACCGTGATTCCCGTGATCCGGATCAGAACATGATGATGTTCATCAAAGGAAAGAAATACGATTTCGTGGGGATAGTAAACGCCGAAATCATCAGGCCAAAAGCCGTATGGGGAGGAGTCAATTCCCAGGGCTTGTGCATCATGAACACGATGTCGTATAATGTTGACATCCGTCCTGCCGAAGATAATGCCAGCTCTGGTAACGGACTGATCCAGTACGAAGCCCTTTCGAACTGCAGGGACATGGCGGAATTCGAGGAGCTCCTCGCCTCGTTGCCGCAGCCTACGGGCCTGACCACCAATCTGGGCGTGATCGATGCCAAGGGCAACTGCGCCTATTTCGAATGCCATAACTATGGTTACAAAAAATATGATGTAAATGATCCTGGGGTTGCGCCGGAGGGATTCCTTGTCCGCAGCAACTTCTCGGTTTTCACCCATCCGGCTGAAGAGGGAAAGGGGCAGATCCGCTATATGGAGGCGGAGCGGCAGGTACGAAGGGCGATTGCCGACCGTACGGTCAATGTGGACTTCATCTTTGAGAACCTCGCGAGATCCTTCTCCAACCCCCTTTTGGGGATTGATCTTAAAAGAGGTGACTTCAACAAACCCAAGACCCGGGGCTGGTATGCCGATGAAGATTTTATCACCCGCTTCATTTCCCGCAGCAGCATGGTATTCCAGGGGGTGAAAGACAATGAGAGACCCGAACTGACGACGATGTGGACGATTATCGGCTACCCCGCCGCATCGGTCTGCGTTCCAGTCTGGGTTAAGGGCGGAGAGAAGGGACTGCCACGGATGCTCGCTCCCGACGAAACCCGCCATTCTCCCATGAGCCGCAACGCCTGCGAGCTACTCAAGACAGTCTATACCTATGACCTCGACAATACCAAGGAGAATCATGAGAGGTATTTCAACTGGGAACTCCTCTTCAATCTCCAAGGTACCGGTATCATGCAGAAGGTCCTTGCAAAGGAAGCGGAAATCCTCCCTGCCTACAAGGCAGCCTTGGAGAGCTGGCGTAAGAAAAACAAGGTTGACGTGAGCCGGCTCACCGAACTTAATGCCGCCGCCGACGCTGCCCTCGCTGCATTCTATAAGGAGGAATTTAATCTTTAGTGACTTCCGGGTCCTGGTCCGGCATGGTCGCAACGATTTGAGCGGAGCGACTTATGAGCTGCGACAGTACCGGGCCGAGGGAGCGCAGCCAGAGGTTCTGCTTGCGTTCTAAAAGTTAAAGTGCTCATTCTCCGACAATCGTATTCCAAATATTTGGGACGCACAGATTGTCCCGTCTTGTGCTAGCCAGATTTTTCTGATATCCTGTCTTTCGTTGTGAGCATTAAAAGAATAAATGATTACGTCATTGTTCTTTTTCTCTGCGAGTGTTGGTCCTTTTAAATCTTGATCGCCGTATAGAGCAGAGTCATTTTGCGTAATCGCAATATCACAAGCATCCTTAATTACGCTTTCTCTTACTGACATAAGACAAATAAATATTCCCTTTTCTTTTATGTCCTCGCACTTTAAAAGGAAAGAATCAATACCTTCCAGAAGCTCCCATCTCCCAATAATTGACATTTTAAATCGCGGGGCATATATGGTTTTTATATCGTAAGAACTGATTTTGATCCCTCGTGGGAAGACAATTCCGATGTCCATTTTCAACAGATCTTCGACTATGTCGGAAGACAACTCTACCCCTTTAATTGCAATGATATTTTTTTCTTCAGAGAAAAACAAATCCGGGATTATCGGAACAGTGCGTAAAATGCTATCTGAGACCCCCATCAAGTCCACATTCCGAGATCGGACGCCAAGAGATTCACCCTCTTGATTGTTCCGTCCAAAATTGCACTGAGCAAACAAGACAGGGGACAATAGTATGATTACAATAATGTGTAAGTTCTTTAGAGGATATGCCATCTTCCGATAATTGGTATCAAGTTATTCAGTCCCAAGTAAATCCGCACATGGTTGAGGAAATCCCGCTGTACATGTTGTACAATACGACTGTCAGTTGTGCTCCATTATCTAGTCAAACACAGGATCTATCATTCTCATTGAGTCATTATATAATTCATCGATTCTTTTGCTATCGTAATCAAGTAATGGCATGTTTTCGTTGTTACTTGCGAGAAAGTGACCTTGTGATTATTGTGCTGGTAGTGTTCCATCCTCTTGAAGGAGCATTTCTAATCTCAAAGAAGAATCAAAAACATAATCAGGAGCGATACTCTCCACAAAAGAAGCGGCATCATATTCTTCAATTGTACCTGAATCACGATAATACAATAATGTAAATAATTGATTATTGACAATCACCCAAAAAATCTCGGATTGTATTCCATCTATATCGGCAATCGTGAATATGTGATCAGGCTTTCTGTCGACAATATAATCGATAAGTACTAATGCTTCTTTTTTACGCTCTTCATGAATCAATTTATCCGGAATTATGACAGGAATAACGGGTCTCTTGCATTTATTCCAATAATCCATATCTCCATTTGGGTTAATAAGCGTGTGTTTATTCCTTATATCAAGTGCATCTGGATAAGTAAGCATCATATGCTTCTTGGACAGAAGATTGAAAAAGTCCTTTCTTTTGTCTTGCGATGACTTAATTTGATATTTATGAATCATTAAATTCATAACCCTCGGAACGTAAACACAAGTTTCGTTATAACGTAATCGGGCATCGCTTTCGTATTGTGAAACATATTTTTCAATAAATTTATCAATTCTATTAGCAGTATTTATATACAGGCTGACGATAGCCACTAATAGAAAAATCCTCATAATTAAAACCTAAATACTTTGAAATCAAAGATAGAAGAAGTTGATTCAGTCAGACCCGTTGCCGGATTCCAGAAACTAATAGTGTTCGGCGTAAAAACAGTTTTACCGCCAAATAACGCAAGACGACTCGACGCAATTATTTGATAAATAAAGCGGGCAAGGGGACAGACTGCCTTGCTTGATACGCAATTGCCATGCAGATTTATCATAGCCTTCGTCTGCTTTCAGGATCGCGACTAATTCCTGATGTGCAAAACGGCGGAAGTCAGAATGAAGGTCGTCAAGATAATCCGCCAGTCTCTCCAGGCCCAGACGGGAAGTGCATCGTCCGGCTGCTGCAGAAATCAGGATTTCCAGGTGTGACGGATAGAGGTTATGCCGGGCTTTATTATAATCCCTGGTCAAATGTCCGGTGATGAATGGGTCGTCCATCAAGCTTTCCAATCCGGGTATGAAAGAGGGATCTGGATTCCGCTCGATGTAGAAGACAAGGTTGATGATCCGGTTGTAATACGGAATCAACCTCAGGTCAATGCGGTCTGCATTGTATGGATCCTGAGCGACGACGATATCGCCGCCGGCATGCGTTTCGTCCAGGATCCGGCGGACCTGGGCCCGTGCCGTTCCTTTCCCTGAAAGCCCCAACAGTGCAATAATCGAGTTAACCTGCCAATAGTTGATAGTCCCATCATACACTTCAAAATAATCGGAAGGATGTCCTTCGAGAAGCTCTTTCCTATATCTTACTGTCAACTCCTCCGTCAAACAGGGCTCTCCCAAGGGCGAGCCGAACCAGGCCAGGGCCTTTGCCAAAGGAAGAGAAACCTTTTCTTTGCAGGCATCCGTTAAATAAGGGAGCACCTCCTCGCGGTCAAATGCACAGCACAATAACCATAAATACCGATCATCGTCAGGTAAACCGGCAATAACCGTTTCTGGAGCCGTTATTTTTTCCGGCTTCGTGACCTTAGGCAGGTAATCTCTCGAAAACAGATACTGTTGCAACTTACTGACATCATATTCCCGCGCCTTGCATTTCCGTTCAAGGATGTCAGACGCTGCCAGTCCGGTCACATATCCCAGTACCGTGACATCAGCTGACATCCGGGTGAATTGCAAGGCCATATATGTCAGACCGATCGCTTTTCCTGACATCAAAAGCCCATCAAGGTGCTTGGGGATCAAGGCCCGGTAAGGGATATTAATCAATGCGCCGTTGTCAAAATGGGGCAGGATAAAACCACAGCGTGACAACTCCGTGTTTGAGAAATGGTGCGGATCATAATCACTCTTCGCCTGGGCGATGAGATCGTAGGGAACTTCTTCCCTTGCGATGTCGCGCATATCCAGCATCCGTTCACATTCAATCCTCCGGGATTCGCGTATGGCTTGCATCGGATAGAAATCATAGAAGTGAGACTCATAATGCGCAAGGTACAGTCCCCGCTGGGTCTCGAGAATTTCCGTGGCGTTGATTATATCGTAATCCCTGTTGTAATTCTTGATCTTAGGCCTGAACGGGATGTCCCAATGGCTGAAGTTCTGGGTAATGCCCATCCTGGAGTCTCCAATACGGTATTCTTCCCCAGCGAAGGAAGCGAGGGTCCCTTCACCAGTCGCATCGATACTCAGTTCCGGATCAATTTCGAGGAGCCGGCCGTCGACGCTGACGAGAATGCCGTCCAGCTTGTTTCCCCGGACCTTTGCTCCGCAGATGATGGCCCCACGGAGGATGAGCGGTCCGAAAGGCAACAGGGAAGCAAGGTAGAAAAGACTGCGCGACAATGCAGTCACAGTATGATACTGTTCTTCGAAGGCTTTCAGGTCAGCATTCTGTTCTTGAATCAGACGATGCTCCTGATAGCCCTTGTAATAACCACTGACTCCAGCTTGTGTTTTGGTCCCTCCCAAGTCATTGAAATACTCTATGACGACGGGGTGTACACCTCGTTGACAAGCAGACAAAGCAGCCATGACTCCGGCGGTTCCGGCACCAGCGATGGCGAGTTTCGCCGACTGGACCGGCAAGGAGAGATTCTGTGCCTGATACGGGGTAAGTGATGTCCCGAATCCCGTTTCCCTGAGAGGTGCGGATTCCTTTCGGAACGGCGCGCATTTTCCGTCGTAAAAGACCAATGCATCGGGCCCATGCTGCATGGATAACGCTCTGCTCAACTGAGCGACAGATTCTTTTGCGCGAACCAGCATTTGGGATATGATCCTGCAACTCGCCGGTGTTAGGGATGAGTGGATGCAATGATAATTTGTAAATGGGATCTCCTTTTCATTGAGATCGTGCTCCACCTGGACAGAACACTCCAAAGCAGCGTGCCTGATCCGTGCGTGGGCAAAGGATTTGTCAGTCTGACGGATCTTTTTGCCCACTGCCATCAGGAGGATCCGTGCTTCTTGTTCAACCTCGCTTAGGCTTTGACCCTTAGGCTTGAAATGGTATTCAGCGAAATAGTGGTCCTTATCTTTCTTTCCCGGGTGAGTAGTCAAGATGTCACCTATCAGGCCTGTATCCGGCATGGATAACTGTCGTGGAGCCTGGTCAGAGATGCCGTCCAATTCGAATACGTACCCTGCTTCAGAAAATCTATAGGGGATATCCAAAAGACCACGGGTAAATAGCAGTTGGTCCGTGGCATCTACAAAGCATTTGCAGGAAACGGAAAACAGACCTTGCTTCATTGCCAGGATGGCTCCGCTGACTTTTTTTTCCGCATCAGTCAGGATTCCGCAAACGTCTGTCATCATCAGTACGTCTATTTTATTCGCCAGCAGCGATCTCATCATGCCTTTCTTCAGACTTCCGGCAAATATGAGAAGCTCATTTCCCTGTCGGCTGTGTCGAGGGGCTTCAAGCCCGGGACGCCCGGCTTCCGCCCGCTCTCCGGCCGGGAAAAACAGGTCCAGCAATTCTTTGTCCCAACTATCCAGTCCTTCAGTGGATAACCATAAAGTCCTTTTGGCTGCGAGATCAAATCCAGGAGAGGTTCTTTTGTCTGTCACGAGGACTTTCATCCCTTGACGGGCGGCTTCCATGGCAATGAAATAACCGTTCAGGCCGGCTCCATTCACCAGCAGGTCATATCCGTCAATATCCTGTGCATAAGGAAGACCTGACCGGATTTCTTTCATGGCATCTGCCCATGTGATATCTTTCCCGATCAGGACTCCACCTGCCGACAGCAGTCCTTTGCTGATAAACTCTCTTCTGTCCATATGTCGTTTTGTATGTATATGCCTTGACTATAAAAGAGTTATTCACAAATCTAGGAATAATAATTGGCACATTCAAATGCGATATGTTTTTACAAACACGAAATCCTCCCGCCTTACAAGGCTGCCTTGGAGACCTGGCGCAAGAAAAACAAGATCGACGTGAGCCAGCTCGTCGAACCGGCGAAGCGAAGTGCCTGCCCTGCCGTCGACTCATGAGGCGAGTCCGGCCCGGTACTGTTACAGCGATTTGAGCGGATGCGACTTATGAGCTGCAACAGTACCGGGCCGGGCGGGTATTTGTCTTTCCCCGAAGCGCTCAGTCTTCCTTCATGAAGAACTTCCACTGGAAGAGGATCAGGTAGAATGCGCCGACGGTAACGCAGCTGTCGGCGAAGTTGAACACCGGTTCGAAGAAGATATGCCCGCCTACGAACGGTACCCATGAAGGCCAGGTGAACAGCGGGAAGTAAAACATATCCACCACTTTACCGAAGAGGAACGGGGCATAATGCCCTCCGAATGCCGCGACGGTGGTGCTGGTCGAAGCGGAGAAGATTACTCCGTAGAAAAGACTGTCGATAATGTTCCCGAGAGCACCGGCGGTGATCAGGGTGAGGCCCGCAAGGACTCCGGTCGGAACATCCTCCCTCTTGGAGAGCCGGCGGATCCACCAGCATAGGAAGGTGAACAGGGCTACCCTGAAAAGGGAAAGCAGGAGTTTACCGGTCAGGCCTCCGAACTTCATCCCGAAAGCCATTCCCTCGTTCTCAATGAAGAGGATGCGGAACCAGTCGCCGAGAACAGAAAAATTCTCGCCAATAACCATGTTGGTCTTGACGAGAATCTTGATAATCTGGTCGATCACCACCAGGATAATCCCGAGGATGATCATGTTTCTACCCCTGGAGGATTTCATCTTTTGCCTCTCTTGGCCAGAAGTTCCTTACCTTCTACAGAAAGGGTTGCGTGGGGTACGAGACGGAGCCTTTCCTTGGGGATGAGTTTCCCGGTGACACGGCATATGCCATATGTCTTGTTCTCAATGCGTCCCAGGGCCGCCTCCAGTTTCTGGATGAACTGGTACTGGCGCTGAGCGAGCTGGCTCGCTTCCTCTTTCGCACGCTGGTTGGCACCGTCGTCTTCAACCGTCTTGAAGGACGGAGTAGTGTCCTCGATGTCATTGCTGCCGTTATGCATTACCACCTTGCGGAGGGTGTCATATTCGGCGCGCGCCTTCTCGAGCATGTCTTTGATGATGACCTTGAATTCATCGAGTTCCTCATCGCTGAACCTGGTCTTCAGCTGAGGAGCATCCATTTTGTCGTTAATCTCGTCTGCCATGGCTCTTGTCTTTTTATTCGGCCTTCTCTACTTTGAGTCCAAGGGTCGTTTCATCCCATTCCGTCTGCACTGCTCCTGCCGCCTCGGCACCATCAGCCCTTTCAAGTCCTATTGCAAGGGCAAGTGTCTGGGAACAAATGTAATCCCCGAACTTTGCCAGAGAAGATGAAATCTCATCGTAAGAGATTTGGTTTGCAAATATAGTAACTTTTACTTTATCTGTAAGTGCAAATCCACTGTCTTTTCTGATATTTTGTATCCTGTTGATCAGCTCCCTCGCAACACCCTCATTCTTAAGGTCTTCGGTGATGGTTATGTCGAGAGCTGCGGTAAGGGCTCCTTCGCTTGCGACAAGCCATCCGGGCATGTCTTCAGAGGTGATGAAACTGTCTTCCGGACTGAGGGTCACCTGCCCGAACGGGGCCTCGAAGACATATGGCTGTCCAAGGGTCGCAGCATTCTGGATGCGGGTGATTTCCTCCTGGGAGAAACCGGCGAATGCCGCGGCGAGTTCCTTCATGTTCTTGCCATAGACCTTGCCCAGGGTCTTGAAGTTGGGCTTGATCTTCTTGGTGATGATTCCGGTGGTGTCGGAGATGAATTCCATATCCTTCACGTTGACTTCGCTCAGGATGACCGGACGTACCTGCTCCAGCTGACGGCGGACATTTTCAGAGATGACCGGGACCAGCATCCTGGAAAGGGGCTGGCGGACCTTGATACCGACCTTGCGGCGGAGGGCGAGAACCATGGAGACGGCTTTCTGCGCCAGGTTCATCCTCTCCTCGAGGTCATGGTCGATGAGTGCGGTGTCCGGCTCGGGCATAAGTGCCAGGTGAACGCTTTCCTCTCCGTCCTTCACGAGGTCCGTGTAGATCTGGTCCATGTAGAACGGAGCGATCGGCGCAGCCAGGATCGCCACATCAACCAGGGCCTTGTAAAGGGTCTGGTATGCCGAAAGCTTGTCCTGGTTCATCTCTCCGCCCCAGTAGCGTTTGCGGTTCAGGCGGACGTACCAGTTGGACAGGTCGTCGCAGACGAAATCCTGGATCAGGCGTCCTGCCGTTGTGATGTCGTAGTCTTCATATGCAGCCCTTACCTTCGTAATCAGGGTCTCGAGAAGCGAAAGCAGCCAGCGGTCGATCTCAGGCCTCTGGTCTACAGGTACTTCCGGAGCCTTTACGTCGAAATTGTCGACATTGGCGTAAAGGGCGAAGAAAGCATATGTATTGTAAAGCGTGCCGAAGAATTTGCGGCGTACCTCGTCAACACCGCTCTCATCGAAGCGCAGGTTGTCCCACGGCTGGGCGTTTGTAAGCATATACCAACGCAGGGTGTCGGGGCCGAATTTGTCGAGTTCGAGGAAGGGATCCACCGCGTTGTGGAGATGCTTGGACATCTTGTTGCCTTCCTTGTCGAGGACGAGTCCGTTGGATATGACGCACTTGAATGCGGGAGTGCCGCTGATCATGGTGTGAATCGCGTGGAGGGTGTAGAACCATCCGCGTGTCTGGTCCACTCCTTCGGCGATGAAGTCCGCGGTGCATCCGAATTTGACGGAGTCGAGGTTCCTCAGGCCTTCCTGGGCATATGGCATCGAACCGGAATCGAACCAGACGTCGATGAGGTCCGGTTCCCTGGTCATCTTCTGTCCTGTCGGGGAGACAAGGACGATGTCATCTACATATGGACGGTGCAGGTCAATCCTGTCATAGTTCTCAAGCGACATGTCTTCCGGGTTGAAGCCCTTGTCCCTGAACGGGTTGCTCTTCATCATCCCGGCCGCGACAGCTTTGTCTATCTCGCTGTAGAGTTCCTTGATGGAACCTATGCAAATTTCTTCCTTGCCGTCTTCGGTGCGCCATATCGGGAGCGGAGTGCCCCAGAAACGGCTGCGGGAGAGGTTCCAGTCCTGGATGTTCTCCAGCCACTGGCCGAAACGGCCCGTTCCGGTGGATTCCGGTTTCCACCTGATGGTCTTGTTAAGGGCTACCATCTGGTCCTTGACTGCCGTGGTCTTGATGAACCAGGCGTCCAGGGGATAGTAGAGGACCGGCTTGTCGGTACGCCAGCTGTGGGGATAGCTGTGGACATGCTTCGCGATCTTGAAAGCGCGTCCGTCAGCCTTGAGCTGCATGCATATGTCTACGTCGAGGGTGGGGGCGTCGGCCGGAATCGAGTCGTCGAAGGAGTTCTTTACATAGCGTCCTGCGACCGATTCATATGACTGGGACATATAGTCTCTTACGTACTGCGGGTCGAGATCCTCGATGCGCCAGTAACGGCCGCTGCGGTCCACGAGAGGCTGCCTGCGTCCCTGGCGGTCAAGGCACTGGAGGGCCGGTATGCCGTTGGCTTCTCCAACCTTCTTGTCGTCAGCTCCGAAGGTCGGGGCTATGTGTACCACTCCGGTTCCTTCTTCGGTGGTGACATAATCTCCGGTGATGACGCGGAATGCACCGTCCTCGATGGGCCTGAACCAGTCGATAAGCTGCTTGTAGTGGATACCGGCAAGTTCGCTGCCCTTGAAGACTCCGTCAAGGAGCTTCCATGGAACTAGTTTGTCTCCCTTGTTGTAATCGGTGAGATTCAGACCCTCAGCCTTGGGATTGAACCATTCCTTTACAAGGTCTTTCGCGAGGACATATATGGCTTCGCTTCCGGTGTAGGGATTGAAACTGAGGACCCGGACATAATCTATATCCGGTCCGACGCAGAGTGCCGTGTTCGAAGAAAGGGTCCAGGGAGTGGTCGTCCAGGCCAGGAAATAGACCGGGAATGACTCGGTTCCGTAAAGCGGCTGGGACTTGGCGTCCTTAATGACCAGGAACTGGCTGGTAACCGTGGTGTCGGACACATCCTTGTAGCACCCGGGCTGGTTGAGTTCGTGAGAGCTAAGGCCGGTGCCGTCGGAGGGAGAGTATGGCTGTATGCTGAATCCCTTGTAGAGCAGGCCCTTGTCATATATCTTCTTCAGGAGCCACCAGAGGGTTTCGATGTACCTGTTGTCGTAGGTGATGTAGGGGTCGTCCATGTCCACCCAGTAACCGATCCTCTCGGTCATGTTCACCCACTCTTTGGTGTATTTCATGACCTCCCTGCGGCAGGTCTTGTTGTACTCTTTTACGGATATTGTGGTGCCGATGTCTTCCTTGTGGATCCCGAGCAGTTTCTCGACATTGATCTCTACCGGCAGTCCGTGGGTGTCCCATCCGGCCCTGCGGCTGACCTTGTAGCCAGTCTGGGTCTTATAGCGGCATATGGCGTCTTTTATGGACCTGGCCATGACGTGATGGATGCCTGGCATGCCGTTGGCCGAAGGAGGACCTTCGAAGAATATGAACTCGGGAGCTCCGTCGCGTTTGGCAAGCGATTTCCCGAAGGTGTGGTTCCGTTTCCAGCTCTCAAGCACCTCAGCACCCGTTGCAACGAGGTCCAGACCTTTATATTCTTTGAATTTCATATACAATCACTTAAAAATTGCTAATTTTGTGCGCAGAATAGCGTGCAAAGATAGCTATTCCGACAGTTTTATGCAATATGAACACTGTTGACATCATCCTGCTGATAGCATTTGTGCCGGCTCTTGTAAGCGGTCTTTCAAAGGGTTTCATCCATCAGGTTTTCTCCCTGGTGGCCATGGTCCTGAGTGTGTGGATGGCCTTCACTTTCACCAATACGGTCAGCGCCTGGATCGGCCCCCTGCTGGAGGTGAACAAGACGGTTCTCTGGGTTATTTCCTTCATCATTATCGTGGTGGCTGTGACCTTGCTCGTCAATTTCCTTGGGAGCCTGGTCGAAAAGCTGGTGAAGGTAGTGATGCTAGGGTGGCTGGACAAGCTTCTCGGCGTGGTCCTGGCCATCATCAAGGCAGCCCTGGCCATAGGTGTAGCCATCCTGCTCTTCGATGCAATTAACGGCAAGCTCTCTCTGGTGGACGCGGAAGTCCTTTCCAACTCAGTGCTCTACAACCCGCTCCACGATGTGGCCCAGCTGATATTCCCATACCTTAAAACCCTGTTGTTCAAGTCATGAGGTTCATCCTGATAGAGACTTCGACTTCGCTGTGCTCTGCGGCGATTGCAGAAGACGGAGTCATTGTTTCCGTACGTGAGAGCACAGGGACCCGTGAGCATGCATCGCTTACGGCTCCATATGTAAAGGAGATGCTGGATGAGAGAGGGCTGAAAGTCTCGGACTGCGACGCTGTCTGTGTGAGTATGGGGCCTGGTTCCTACACGGGACTCCGCGTAGGAGTCTCGACCGCCAAGGGCCTATGCTTCGGCGCCGGGATTCCCCTCCTTGCGGTCGATACGATGGAAATACTTTACCAGCAGGCGATTGATGTTATCTCCGGAGCTGGCATATGCCCCGGAGGGACATTGGCTCCCGAAAAGGGAGGGGACCCGCTTGGCGGGGAGGATCCCTCAGGGGCATATGCCTGCCCCGGAGGGGAATTCAGGTACATCGTACCTATGATAGATGCGAGGAGGATGGAAGTATATGCGGCGGTTTATTCCGCGGCAGGGGAGCGCCTAACTGAAATCGAACCCCAGGTGGTGACTCCGGAGAGCTTCGCCCCGCAACTCGAAGAAGGCCCCGTACTCTTCATAGGAGACGGAGCCCTCAAATGCAAGGATGTGCTGTCCAATCCCAATGCCTTCTTCGTCGAGGCCTGTCCCAGGGCATCAGCGATGCTCCGCCCCGCAGTGAAGGCCTTCAAAGAGGGGAAATTCCAGGACGTGGCTTATTTCGAGCCGCTGTACATCAAGCAGTTCATCGCCAAAGTCAGCACCAAGAACGTCCTCGTTTAAGCAGCTGTTTTTCTTATTCGGAGACCGGACACTCCTGAAAACCCGTGGTCGCCCGTGACCTCGTGAACGGGGGGACCGCCGCAAAAGAACGGGGTCCCCGGAAATCTTTGATTTCTGGGGTGTACAAGCGGCGGTGGGATGAGCGAAGCGAAGGTTTTCAGGTGTATCCGGTCTCCGGAAATCAACGATCAATAAGCGATTAGATTTTATTTACTTCCCGGAACGAAGGTGAAGGTGTAAGCCCCCTTAGTGGCGGCCTTGCGCTCACGCAGGGTAACACGGTAGATCTCGTCTCCCCAGACCCTCTTCAGCGGAGGATCGTCCTGGACGATGGTCTCGATAATCGGTTCCAGTTTCTTGGCGTCGTAGTTGAGGATTACGGTCTCGCCCTGGACGGTCATCTTGACCTTGCCGGGGGTCTTGATGTCGACATCACCCCAGGTGAGCCAGTTGAAGTCCGTGGGTTTCTTGGACTGGGAGAGCGAGTAGCTGTCCTTGACGGTCACAACCCCCTTCTTCAGAGTGACATTCCTGAGCATGCTGTTTACACAGGCCTCAGCAGGATAAGTTCCGGCGAAATCCACAGAGAAAGTCATCGTCTTCGGGTTGAAGGTAGATTGCTTGCTCTCGTACTTGCGGCCCTCTTTCTCCGGGATACCGTTGATCATCGGAATGTTATGGTAGTTCCCCTGCATGGTCCAGATCTCATAGCGCTGCGGACTGAAGGTCTTCGTGATGTACGTGCCGACACCGGCGTCGATAAGGAAGGGGATGGCCTTGTAGTAGAGCGAGACCGAACCGATGTCATTGTGGTTGTGGCTCTGGTCGTTGTGACCACCCTTCGAAGCGACGAAGAATCCATCATCCTCCCTCATGTAGCATATCTGGGTCTCAGGATACCATGTGTAAGGCTCCTGGACAAGTTCGGGGGTCTCTTCCTTGAGTTCGTCCTTGACGAGGAACGAGTAGAACATACGGATGATGAAATGGTCTCTTATGGGCGTAATAGGCTTGCCGTTAAGGACATATGCCGCATAATGCTTCATCAGCGGGCTGTTGACGCCTTTGCCGTAGTTGTAGATTACGAGCGGGTTCCCGCCGCCACGGGCACTAGCGTCGGAGAAGTTGACCACCCAGCCGTTGCCGATGACTGAACTCGAAATGTATTCTCCCATCCTCTTTATCATGGGGTTGTCAAGCGCATTCACCTTGCCGCCGGTGATCCAGTTGAGGAAAAGGAGGTACTCGAAATTCTTGGCGGGACCCTGATACCAGTAGGTGGGGCCTTCATCACAGCATCCGTCCCCCTCGATGTTGTTAAGGTACTTGTCCACGGACTCCATCGACATATAGGCTGCCTTTGCATAGCGGTCCATATCCTTCTCGCAGAGTGCGAACACTTCGAGACAGTTCACGCTGCACCAGGGAGTCCAGTTGTTGAGGTGGTCTCTTCCGGGCACATAATTGTCTCCCTTCCAGCCGAAATGCTTTTCGGTCAGGTACGGAGTCATTATACGTTTGTCCAGCTCTTCATAGAGGCGGCGGCTGATTTCCGGCTCTATCTTGTCGAACTCGTTGTGGAAATAGTAGTAAACCCAAGCCATTACGGACCCTACGTCTCCGGCTCTGAGATCGATGGCGTTGTCATATGACTGAGGGAAGAAGTGCCCGCTCTTCTGAAGGAAGAAGTGATGAGAGAGGACCCAGGAAGTAACTTCGCACATATAGAACGTACCGTTCATCAGCTGGTCCATGTACTTGCCCTGTCCCGTCGCCAGTTCTGCGAAGAAGAGATCGATGAGAGTCATGACGTTGGAATACATGTTTGCCCACGCTTCTCCCTGGGAACCTCCGCGGTCATGTGAGAGATAATCGGTTGCGGTGACAACCCTCCACTCGTAATCCAAGGCGGCATCGCCACGTGCTATGAAGCCGTCTTTCCATTCTCCGAACACCTTATCCCATCCTGCACGGTCACCATAAGCCGGGAACGGGACCCACTTCTGGTCCGGAATGAGGAGCGTTTTCAGTTTTGCTTCGTCCGCCTGGCTACGGAGTATGTTACGCTCGACGTAGTCTGCGGCGGAGGCTGCTCCTGCAAAAAGGAGCAGCGTAATTGCTGACAGGATTATCTTTTTCATATGCTTTCTATTTGGTTACGGTGAATGTATAAGTGCCTTTAGTGGCTGCCTTGCGTTCACGCAGGGTGACACGGTAGATCTCGTCTCCCCAGACCTTCTGCAGCGGAGGATCGTCCTGGACAATGGTCTCGATTGACGGCTCCAGTCTCTTGGCGTCGTAGTTGAGGGTCACGGTCTCTCCCTGCACTGTCATCTTGACCTTGCCCGGGGTCTTTATGTCGACATCACCCCAGGTGAGCCAGTTGAAGTCCGTGGGTTTCTTGGACTGGGAGAGTGAATAGCTGTCCTTGATGGTCACGACCCCGTTCTTCAGAGTGACATTCCTGAGCATGCTGTTGACACATGCCTCTTCGGGATATGTCCCGGCGAAATCCACCGAGAAGGTCATGGTCTTCGGGTTGAAGGTGGATTGCTTGCTCTCGTATTTGCGGCCCTCTTTCTCCGGGACGCCGTTGATAAGGGGAACATTGTGGTAGTTCGACTGCATTGTCCAGATCTCATAGCGCTGTGAGCTGAAAGTCTTCGTGATGTACGTACCCACGCCTGCATCGATGAGGAAGGGGATGGCTTTGTAGTAGAGAGAGACAGTGCCAATGTCATTGTGATTGTGGCTCTGGGCGTTGTGACCGCCCTTCGAAGCGACGAAGAACCCGTCCTTTTCCCTCATGTAGCATATCTGGGTCTCAGGATACCATGTGTAAGGCTCCATGACAAGCTCGGGGGTCTCTTTCTTCAGGTCATCCTTGACGAGGAGGGAGTAGAACATGCGGATGATGAAACGGTCCCGGGGAACGGTAATGTCTTTTCCGTCCAGGACATATGCTGCATAACGCTTCATCAGCGGACTGTTCACTCCTTTGCCGTAGTTGTAGAGTACGAGCGGGTTTCCGCCTCCGCGGGCGCCTGCATCTGAGAAGTTGACTACCCAGCCGTTGCCAATGACTGAGCTCGAGATGTATTCTCCCATCCTCTTGATCATAGGGTTGTCGAGCCCGTTAACCTTACCGCCGGTGATCCAGCTCAGGAATTTGAGGTACTCGAAATTCTTTGCAGGACCCTGGTACCAGTAGGAAGGACCTTCGTCGCAGCATCCGTCCCCTTCGATGTTGTTCAGATATTTGTCAACGGACTCCATGGACATGTAGGCGGCCTTAGCAAAGCGGTCCATGTCCTTCTCGCAGAGTGCAAACACTTCGAGGCAGTTCACGCTGCACCAGGGAGTCCAGTTGTTGAGTTTGTCGCTTGCAGGATCGAAGTCATCTCCCTTCCACCAGAAATGTTTTTCGGTCAGGTACGGAGTCATGATACGTTTGTCCAGCTCCTCGTAGAGGCGGCGGCTGATTTCCGGCTCGATCTTGTCGAATTCGTTGTGGAAATAGTAGTAAACCCATGCCATTACGGCCCCGACGTCCCCGCAGACAAGGTCGATGGCGTTGTCATATGACTGGGGGAAATAATGTCCGCTTTTCTGCAGATAAAGGTGATGCGAGAGAACCCAGGAAGTGGCTTCGCACATGTTGAATGTGCCGTTCATCAACTGGTCCATGTACTTGCCCTGTCCTGTCGCCAGTTCAGCGAAGAAGAGGTCGATGATCTTCATGACATTTGAGCTCATGCTGGCGTTCGCGTCTCCCTGTGAACCTCCACGGTCATGCGTGAGATAATCGGTTGCGGTGATCACCTTCCACTTGTAATCAAGGGCATCCTCACCGCGGGCGATAAACTCATCCTTCCATTCACCCAGGACTTTATCCCATCCGGCCCTGTCGCTGTAGGCCGGGAACGGAACCCATTTCTGGTCCGGAATCAGAAGCGTCTTCAGTTTGGCTTCGTCCGCCTGGCTGCGGAGAAGGTTGCGCTCGACGTAGTCTGCGGCGGAGGCTGCTCCTGCAAAAAGGAGCAGCGTAATTGCTGACAGGATTATCTTTTTCATATGCTACTTAGCTTCGGGAGTGAATGTGAACGTATAAGTGCCTTTCGTGGCAGCCTTGCGCTCACGCAGGGTTACACGGTAGACCTGGTCTCCCCAGACCCTCTGCAGCGGGGGATCGTCCTGGACTATGGTCTCGATGACCGGCTCCAGTTTGTTGGCATCGTAGTTAAGGGTCACGGTCTCTCCCTGAACGGTGATTTTTACCTTGCCCGGAGTCTTGATGTCTACGTCACCCCATGTCAGCCAGTTGAAATCCGCAGGTTTCTTGGACTCGGAAAGCGAATAGCTGTCCTTGACGGTCACCTTGCCGTTCTTGAGGTTGACGGTCCTGACCATGCTCTTGGCAGCAGCCTCGGCGGGGAATGTCCCGGCAAAGTCCACCGAGAAAGTCATTGTCTTCGGGTCGAATGTGGACTGCTTGCTCTGGTACTGGCGGCCTTCCTTCTCAGCGACCCCGTTGAGCATCGGGACGTTGTGATAGTTTGCCTGCATGCTCCATATCTCATAGCGCTGTGAACTGAAAGTCTTGGTGATGTAAGTGCCGACACCCGCGTCGATAAGGAATGGGATCATCTTGTAGTAGAGAGAAACCGTACCGATGTCATTATGGTTGTGGCTCTGGGCATTGTGGCCGCCCTTGGTCGCAACGAAGAAGCCGTCTTTCTCCCTCATGTAGCATATCTGGGTCTCAGGATACCAGGTATATGGCTCGAACACCAGTCCCGGGGTCTCCTTTTCGAGCTCCTCCTTGATCTGGAGAGAGTACATCATTCGGATGATGAACCTGTCATGCATCACAGGAGCCGGCTGTCCTTTGAGGGCATATGCGGCGTAATGCATCATCAGCGGGCTGTTGACCCCCTTTCCGTAATTATATATTATCAGGGCGTTGTCCGCACCCTTGGCGGAAGCGTCGGAGAAATTGACCACCCAGCCGTTACCGATGGTAGAGGTGGTGATGTATTCACCCATCCTCCTGATCATGGGCTCGTTGAACACATTGATCTTTCCTCCGGTAATCCAGTTCAGGAATTCCAGGTACTCATAGTTCTTGGCCGGACCCTGATACCAGTAGGTAGGTCCCTCGTCGCAGCATCCGTCACCTTCGATATTGTTGAGGTACTTGTCGACCGACTCTATCGACATATAGGCCGCCTTTGCTACGCGGTCTATGTCTTTTTCGCAGAGGGCGAACACCTGGAGGCAGTTGACACTGCACCAGGGAGTCCAGTTGTTCAGATGGCTCTGGCCGGGAACGAATTTGTCTCCTTTCCAACTGTAGTGCGTATCATTGAGATAGGGTTTCATGATCCTCTTGTCCAGCTCATAGTAGATTCGGCGGCTGATTTCCGGCTCTATCTTGTCGAACTCATCGTGGAAATAGTAGTAAACCCATGCCATGATGGCGCCGACGTCGCCGGCCACCAGGTCGATAGCATTGTCATATGATTCCGGGAAATAACGACCGTCCTTTTGGCGGTTCAGATGGTGTGAACGTACCCATGAGGTGACTTCGCACATATAGAAAGCCCCGTTCATAAGCTGGTCGATATACCTGCCCTGTCCGGTAGCGAGTTCAGCGAAGAACAGGTCGATAATCGACATCATGTTGGCGCCTATGTGGGCGTCAGCCTGTCCCTGCGACTGTCCGCGGTTGTGGGTAAGGTAATCATCGGCGCTGACAACCTGCCACTTGTAGTCGAGGGCCTTTTCACCTCTCTCGATGAAGGTGTCTTTCCAGGATCCCATCACCTTGTCCCAGCCGGCTCGGTCGCTGTAGGCGGGGAAAGGAACCCATTTCTGGTCCGGGACCAGCATTGCCTTCAGTGCAGCCACGTCAGGAGCCTGCTTGCGAAGCATGTTGCGCTCGACATAGTCTGCGGCGGAAGCTGCTCCTGCAAGCAGGAACAACGTTATTGCTGACAGAATTATCTTTTTCATATGCTATCGTGTTACGGTGAATGTATATGTGCCCTTTGTCGCAGCCTTGCGCTCGCGAAGGGTGACGCGGTAGATCTGGTCTCCCCAGACTCTCTGCAGGGGAGGATCGTCCTGGACTATGGTCTCGATTATCGGTTCAAGCCGTTTTCCGTCGTAATTGAGGGTTACGGTCTCGCCCTGGACGGTTATCTTTAACTTTCCGGGGGTTTTGATGTCGACATCACCCCATGTCAGCCAGTTGAAGTCTGTGGGTTTCTTCGACTGTGAAAGCAGGTAGCTGTCCTTGATGGTAACTTTCCCGCCTTTCAGGGTAACGTTCCTGAGCATGCTCTTGACGCAGGCTTCTGCGGGATATGTCCCGGCGAAATCCACCGAGAAAGTCATGGTTTTGGGATCGAACGTGGACTGCTTGCTCTCATACTGGCGTCCATCCATCTCGGCAACTCCGTTGATCAGGGGCAGGTTGTGGTAATTGGACTGCATGGTCCAGATCTCATAACGCTGCGGGCTGAAGGTCTTCGTAATGTAAGTACCCACTCCGGCATCGATGAGGAACGGGATGGACTTGTAGTAGACAGAGACCGATCCTATGTCATTGTGGTTATGGCTCTGGGCGTTGTGGCCGCCTTTCGATGCAACGAAGAAACCGTCTTTTTCCCTCATGTAGCACATCTGGGTCTCGGGATACCAGGTGTAGGGCTCCTGGACAAGTTCCGGGGTCTCCTTCTTGAGGTCATCCTTGACAAGGAGGGAGTAGAACATCCTGATAATGTAACGGTCCCTTGGAATGGCAACAGGTTTTCCGTCCATTACATATGCGGCATAATGCTTCATGAGCGGGCTGTTCACTCCTTTCCCGTAATTGTAGAGTACGAGCGGGTTCCCGCCGCCGCGGGCGCTTGCATCCGAGAAGTTCACAACCCAGCCGTTTCCTATGACAGAGCTTGAGATGTATTCTCCCATCCTCTTGATCATAGGGTTGTCCAGTGCATTGACCTTGCCGCCTGTGACCCAGTTGAGGAACAGGAGATACTCGAAGTTCTTCGCAGGACCCTGGTACCAGTAGGAAGGCCCTTCGTCACAGCATCCGTCCCCTTCGAGGTTGTTGATGTATTTGTCAACCGACTCCATGGACATGTAGGCGGCTTTCGCATAACGGTCCATGTCCTTTTCGCAGAGAGCGAATACCTGGAGGCAGTTCACGCTGCACCAGGGGGTCCAGTTGTTCAGATAACCGTTCTCCGGATCGAATTCCTTTCCGGTTCCGAGCATGACCTTTATACTCTTGTCGAAAGTCCGGCCTTTTTCAGGATGGAACCTGTCTCCTTTCCACCAGAAATGGGTCTCGGTAAGGTATGGGGTCATTATACGCTTGTCAAGTTCTTCGTAGAGACGGCGGCTTATCTCGGGTTCGATCTTGTCGAACTCATTGTGGAAATAGTAGTAAACCCATGCCATTACGGAACCTACGTCGCCGCAGACGAGGTCGATGCAGTTGTCAAATAACTGGGGGAAATGGTGTGCGGTCTTCTGCAGGTAGAGGTGATGCGAAAGGACCCAGGTGGAGGTTTCACACAGTGTGAACGCGCCGTTTGCCATCTTGTTGATATACTTCCCCTGTCCGGTTGCCAGTTCTGCGAAGAAGAGATCGACTATCTTCATGACGTTGGAGTTCAAATTCGCTCCGGCTTCACCCTGTGAGCCTCCGCGGTCATGTGTAAGGTAATCGGTTGCGGTCACGACCCTCCACTCATAGTTGAGGGCATCTTCTCCCCGGGCGATCAGGTCATCCTTCCAGTCACCCAGAAGTGCGTCCCATCCGGCCCTGTCGCTGTAGTTCGGGAACGGAACCCATTTCTGGTCCGGAATCAGAAGCGTCTTCAGTTTAGCTTCGTCCGCCTGGCTGCGGAGAATGTTGCGCTCCACATAGGCAGACATTGTCCCTGTGGTGAGCAGGAACACGGCTAGGATTGTGAGCAGTATTTTTTTCATATTTGGTTATAGGTTTAAATATGGTTTATAATGGATTCATCTTACTGTGAAGGTGCGTTTTCCTGATCCGAATTCGCCGACATATGCATGGGAAGAGCCTTTCGGCGCGGTGACGTTTATCACCTCTCCGTCGCATTCCACTGTGTAATTGCCGCTTCCGGGCACCGGCAGCCAGACTTCCGCGGTCATGTTCGCCGGAGTCTCAAGGGTCATCCTGTAGCCGTTGGAGGAATCGATTTCCAAGGAAACAGGTCCCTTTATAGTCGGAAGGACCATCTCCGCATGCTTCAGACCGGCTGTCTGGGGCTTGACCCTGGCCTTGGAGAATCCCGGTTCAAGAGGTGAGATACCCATCATCTTGAAGGGGATGATGTTTCCAGGGACGGCACCTGCGATATGGTTCCAGTCCTGATTCGGCTTGAAAGAATCATCCCAGGCCTCGATGGAAATCGTTGAACCTATGCGGATGGTGTTGTACCAGCTCCTGAGGTCCTTGCTGGTCATCAGCTTCATTCCATAGTCCTGCAGTCCGGAGTCATATACTGCATCCATCAGTATCTGAGCCCCGAAGATGCTGCACTTCAGTCCCCTGGACTCTATGAACCTGGCTACTCCCGGGAAATTCTTCGGCTCGACGAGTCCGCAGTAAACCGGGAACATATTGGCGTGGAGGGAAGCGTGGTCGGTGCCGATTCCGTCAACATAGACTCCGCGTTTCTTGTTGAAGAGAGTCTTGTTGAACAGTTTCTTGAAGGCTGCGGCATCAGAGGCATATTTCGCGGCTTCAGCATCTTTCCCGAGGACCCGGGCCATCTCTCCTAGGAGGATCATGTCCTTGTAGTACAAGGCGTTGACCACTGTGATATAGTCTGTGTAAACATATCCGTCATCTTCTCCTCCTTCGCCTTGCTTGAGGCCCAGCATGCTGGAATGCGGCCAGTCCACTATGTCTTTGATGGGCTCCTTGCGGCCTATCGAGGCCAGGAATTCCGGACTCTGGCCGAGAGTGGTGGAGATGAATCCGTTCTTCTGCCGTAGGGCATCCAGGCCGTGGGCTTTCATGCGGGTATAATACTTCTCCAGCATTCCCTTGTCTCCTGAATACAGATAGTCATTCCAAGCCAGCACCACATCGTAGAGGATCCATTCGGTGGGCCATGTCGGGAAATCGAACAGGGCATCGATAGTGCGCCTCATGAGTGAATACTCGCTGTCGCTGCCGTAGTGGCAGAGCTGTCCGATGAGAGAATCATATTCATATGGGATCCTTTCCCTGTCCCCGTCGACGAATACTCCGAGGAAGGAGGTGGCCTTGACGGAATGGTGGAAGAGGTCCCAGAGCTGGTTGAGAGTCTCGTCGCTGCAGGTGAAGCGGGCAGCGCCGTCATCAAAGGGATAATGAGCGGAAAGTCTTGTCACATCGTCCTTAGCGAGCTTATGGGCATATCCTTCAACCTCGCACCAGCGAAACGGGGTCACTTCTCCTATATAATCAGGCATAAGGATGGCCGAAGGGAAGCGGTCTGCGACATGGGTGTTGCGCCTGTCCGGCCTGATCTGGATTTCATATGTGTGCCTTCCTTTGACGAGCGGCACGACGTAGCGGCTGTAGCGTACTGATGACACTGATTTCGGAGGCTTCTGCCAGACCCTTCCGTCGGAACCCATCCTTTCTCCGAGATGGACGATCACAGTGTCCTGGTCTGAGCCCGAGAAGAGGGTCAGTTCGACACGCCCGAAAGTAGTCCTGCCGAAATCCACCTGCTGGATTCCGCCTGCCAGTTCCTTGATATCCACAGGTTTCTCCCTGTCCAGGACAATAGGATAGCCGGAAGTCGCACCATCGTCCAGAGTCTCGGCAGTAAAGAAGGCTTTCGGCCTGGCCCAGGCGCTCTCACCCTCGGTGTTGGTCTTGACCTTTACGCTCCACCAGTAGGCAGTTGAAGGCTTGAGGGCTGGCCCTCCGTATCTGAGGGCGGTGGACTGGCTGTCTTCCATCCAGCCACTGTCCCAGAGGCTGCCTTTACCTTCTAGGATGTCTTTTTCATTCTCGGCTACTATGACTCTCCAGGCTTCCTGCCTGGTGTCTTTTGCAGTGCCAGGGACAATCCAGCTGAATGTCGGATTCGAGGAAGTTATCAGTGCCTTCTGGCCGCCGAAATCGATTGTGCGGACATATCCTGCAGGATTTTCCAACCCGTATCCGGTGTGTTCCAGGAGGTCGGTCCTCAAGCCGGACGGTTTCTGTTGAGCCAGGAGAGAGACTCCCGGAAGAAATGCTGCGCAGACAATAAGCCTAAGGAATAAGTGTTTCATGTGGTCTGATTTTAAAATGGCCGGCGTAAATATGCGCCGGCCATAAAGTTAGTCATAAAAAATCGGATTCCGTCCTACCAACCCGGGTTCTGTTCAATCTTTGCGTCAGAATTACCGTCAATGACCTTCTGCGGAATCGGGAAGAGAGTCCAATCGGTTACTTTGTCGTGGGACGGTTTAAAGAACTCGTACCAATAGGTCTGAGGTTCGATGTACATCTGGTGAGCATTCAGGCTGTTGATTCCGTCCTGCCCCATCCTGAGAAGGGTGCACCAGCGGAGCTCTTCACCCCAGAGTTCACGTACCCTTTCGTCGAGGATGTACTGGATGGTGATGTCTGAGGCTTTTGCGAGAGTAGTGCACTTTGCCCTGTTGCGGAGCATGTTGATGTCGTCAGCGGCGCCGCCTGCATCCCCGGAGCGGAACTTGGCTTCTGCTCTGAGGAGGATTGTCGCAGCAGAACGAACCATGTACCTGTCACAGTACATATTGGAACGGTTGCCGCCATCTTCGAGGTCGTCATACCCCCAGTCATCAATCGGAGCCATCTTGGTCCAGCAAGGGAAGAATTCCGTAATTCGCTGGTTGTCGTGCTCGAGCATTTCAATGGTGACAGGCTTCCCATACATGTAATGGAGGGTGTCCAGGCAAATGAAATTCCTGCGGATGTTGCACGGGGAGTTACGCATATCATTGAAATAATCTCCATCCCATACCGTAGTGATGACATATGTTGTTGGGGCATATGAGGCGATTCCACGGCCTCCGACATATGCGCAGACATTGGTTCCGGGGTATAATTCGGGGTCTATGTTTGTGGACCACGGGGCAGTGGATTTCTCAGTTGCATACTCTGAATTCCACCTGACATCCCTTGCGACGGAAGAGAAATTCCTCGGCCAGTCAACATAGTTGTCTCCTGAATACTTTTTGTAAACCTCGTAATCGTTCTGCAAAGTCCAGACAGCTTCAGTGTTGCCTTCGGAATAGTCAAAGTTTCCTTCCTGGAAAAGGTCGAAGAACACATCCCCATCAGGATAGTAAGCCGGGACTTTATTACGCACATCCTTGCTCGTCGCATCAGCCCTGGTGCCGAAGCGTTCGGTCATCAATGGGTGCAGGTCGATTGCCTTCGTTGCATAGTCTATGGCCAGGGTCAGGTCGGACTTGTCATTGTTCTTGATCGTCGCCAAAGAGATATAGGCCTCTGTAAGATAGTGATAAGCAGCACCTTTTGCTACCCTTCCAGCTTCCTTCGGATAGTCGGGGAGATTTTCGGCCGCTTCCTTCAGATCCTTTATGGCGAATTCGTAGGTTGCCTCACGGGTGGCACGCTCGAAGTCGAGTTTCAGCTCTTCGTAGAACCGGTCAACCAGCGGGACGCCGCCGAAGAGTTCACCGAGAGTGAGGTAGGCGAATCCCCTGAAAAACTTGGCTTCAGCAGCCAGGGCGGCCCTTTCCTCACTGGACATCGCGACTTTCTCGGAATTGATGCCTTCAAGCGCGAAGTTTGCATAGTTTGCAAGCTGGTACAAGCGGTTGAAGGGAGTTTCCGCATTGTTCGAGGATGAAGACCAGGAAGAGAAATCTCCTGAGCCTTTCCCGGTTGAGCGGAAATAGGGGATGTCCATTACGTCACTGCCGAGCCCGAGAAGGAATTTGTCAATCTGGACTATACGGCGGGTTTGACGGTAAAGAGTGGTGATGGAAGCATTTACCTGGTCCATCGTTTCAAATGCGTTTTCCGGCGCATAAAAGGTCTTCGGATGCTCCTCAAGGAACTCATCGTCTTTACAGGAGGTAAAGGTGCCGAGGAGGCAGAGGGACAGGGCCAGGAATAAGATATATCTAAATGTTTTCATGGTTCTGCTGATTTAGAAGGTAAGGTTTACACCAAAGGAGAACACTCTTGAGAGGGGATAACCGAAGTGGTTGCGTGTCTGGCGCCTCTCCGGGTCGCCGCCATCCCAGTTGGTGATGGTGAACAGGTTCTGGCAGGAGAAATAGACTTTCAGACCTGCAATCTTGTACTGCTCCAGGAGAGAGCGGTTGAAGCGGTAGGAGAGGGAAAGGTCCTGAAGACGGACGAATGCCCAGCTCTGTACAGGCGTGTAGTTGCCGTTGTTGTAGTTGATCTTCGGGTAGGTGTTGCTTGCGTTCTCAACTGTCCACCAGGGGTGGTCGAGGCTCATGTTTGCAGCGTTTGAACCGTCGTAAGTCTGGTAAGCGAACTTGTTCCAGTATCTGCCATAACCACTTCCGCCGAAAGTGCCGGTAAAGAGGAAATAAAGATCGAAATTCTTCCAACTGATGTCGTTCATGAGGCTCATGGTGAAGTTAGGCTTGTTATAGCCGAGGATGGTGCGGTCTGATGCAGTGATTTTGTTGTCCTCGCTTCCGTCCAGGTTGGCAAACTTGACTTCTCCTGGTTTCGCACCGTTGGCAGCGGCATAAGCGGCGTCTTCATCGCAAACTACGAGGTTGCCGCTGTCGTCATAGACAGGATTGCCGCTGGCATCGTATTTTGCCTGGATGATCCCTATGTCCTTATAGCCGTAGAGGGCGCCGAGTGATTTCTTGAGGAAGAGGGACGAAGCGACGTCATCCTTGCCGTCTCCATAGAGATCCACCAGTTTGTTGCGGTTGAGATAGAAGCTGAGCTTGGTGGTCCAGTTGAGTTCCTGCGTGCGGATGTTCTGGGTGGTAAGATTGATTTCCATACCCCAGTTGTTCACCTGCCCCATTGTGGCATCTACGGAGGTGATACCATTGATGATGACCGGGATGTTGCGGCCGAAAATCTGGTCTGTGGTCTTCGAGAAATAGCCATCATATTCGAGACGTATTCTGTCATGAAGGAGTCCAAGCTCGAATCCGTAGTTAAATGATTCCGTGGTTTCCCATCCAAGATCGGGATTCCCGATTTTGTTGACGACCTCGCCCCAGCTGACTGCAGAGGAGTTATCAAATGGATAGCTGAGATTTCCCGGCTGTCCGAGGCTGATCGTAGATAGGGTCTGGTAGGGAGAGAGGGTCTGGTTACCGTTCTTTCCCCAGGATACTTTTAATTTCAGATAAGAAAGCTTGTCATTGATATTCTGCATGAAAGGTTCGTTGCTGACTGTCCAGGCGAGACCGACGGCGGGG
>JAEEGL013249570.1_pt1 | contig 54250 bp, 88 predicted proteins | sample 9134231 | NCBI WGS metagenome assembly JAEEGL01 (sample SAMN16246548, study PRJNA631951) | gut metagenome | biome: gut microbiome; feature: rumen; material: fiber-attached | host: Bos | place: Iran: Karaj | collected 2018-10 | reverse complement strand
GAATACTGCTTGTTAGGCAGCTTGTCGATGGATTCCACGCCCTCGCTGACCTTAAGGACAGCAACGCGGGGAGCAAACATCACGCAAACACGGTCTGCGGGAATCATGTTCATGCTGTTGCCGTTGGGCAGCAGAACGAACTTGGGCTTCTCAATCTCAATGACGGGCAGCTCGATGGACTCAAGATACTCGTTGAGCGTGTTAAGCGGGATAATGCTCGGCTGTGCAGGGTTCACGTCAGCCTTTGACAGCTTAAGCACGAACTTAGTCTGCAACTCCGAAGCCTTACACATCTTCACGTAGGTAGCACGTGACATACGGATGCGCTGGATGGGCTTGCCCTTTGTTTCCGCATACTCGCAAATCTGCTCAATGTCGGCAATCGGCGTAGCATTTGCTTCGCCCCAGGCAGCAGTCGTTGCGTAGAACTTCCTGATGCCGAGGTCAAGCGCATACTGAACGCCTGACTTGCTGTTGTTATCCAGCATAACGTCCTGCATTCCGTTGAACAGACCCTCGTAGTAGCTGATGTCAATGCGCTTCCACGGTGCAATGACAGCCTTCTCGTAGGGGTCAAACAGATACTTGACAATCTTGCGGTACTCGGCCACGCGCTGCTCGGGCGTATAGTTACGCGACTTGTCGGCGTAACGCTTTTCCATAAGGAAATATTGGTCAAGACGCTCATTGTCCATCTGCCACTCGTCAGCCATGCGGACAAGCTTTCCGTAGAGGTAGCCTGCCTCGGGCATAACGTGCAGCGGCTTGTTAGCGTTCTTATCGACAACCGAGCCGGCCATTGCAGCGGCATACTCTGCGACATAAGCAGCGTAAGCCTTGCTTGCACAATACTCAATGTCGAGTTCAGCCTTTGCTTCCGACTTGTACGTCGAAGTTTTCATGTTTTCCTGAATGAAGGCATCGAATACCTCCTGTTCAGTAAGCTTTTCGATAATTGTAGCCATATCTTTTCAGCGTTTTTGGTTACACAATTAGAACAAAGCCCAGTGGTGGCGGCTGGTGAGCGCAGTCTTTGCGTCAGCAGACAGCGGGAACGGCAGCGTTTCCTCGCGGATTTCGTAGGCTTGGATAGTCCACGTTGCGGAGGGGAAACGGTCGGTGGGGTCAGTGAGCTTCGTAGTAGCATAGAGCAGACCGATGATGTCAGCAATGTTGCCGTCATCGACAATGGCATTCTTTGCAACTGCCTTTGCCAAAGCAGTAACCGTCAGCACATCTTTGGTCTCGTCAGAAGTGTCAATGGCAGAAATGGTACTGCCAGCGATAGTGTCGCCAACTTGGAACAGACTGCCCTTTGCAATCTCCAAAGACGTAGCGTCCTTGGCGGCAGCGGTTACGACAGTGGCGGTCTTAATGACAATGGCCTTGCGTGCGGACGTAAGGCGAAGCGGCGTTCCCTTTGGAATACGCTTCATGCCATTAGGCAGGTTGCTCAGGTCGAGCGTGGCACCTGCAATGCAGCGAACGCAGGACTTAACGTCCCACTGTGCTTCCTGCACATGTTCGAAATCGTAATTTCCGATGTCCATAGTTTGTTACTTTTTGGGTTCAACTTCAACTTTGTTCACTTCCTTGAACATGTCAATCATAGACTGGTTTTCACCCTGCGGAGTGCCCGGCTTTGCCGCTTCAACGATTGTGCCGCTGGCAAACATTTCCTGCTTAAGAGCAGTAAAGTCAGTCTTTATGTTCTGTACTACGGTGGCAAGGTTTTCCTCCTTGTCGAGAGTGTACTTGGCACGGAAACTTGCAGGAATGTCCTTAAGTTCCTCGTTGTCGGAAAGCAGCTTGGCAAGCCGCTCGGCTTCACGCTGCTGCGTCAATGGTGCAAGCCCCTTTGCAATACCGTCAGCGATAAGCTGCTGAATCTGTTCCGCTGTAAGCGGCGCAGGCTGCTGCTGTTGCTGTTGCTGCTGTTGGGTCTGTTGTGTCTGTTGCGTCTGCTGTTGGGTTTGCTGTTGCTGCTGCTGTTGCTGCTGCTGTTGAGTTTGCTTCTTCGGGTCAATCCAGCCCTCAAATTTCTTCTCAATTTCACCCTGCTTTCTGTTGCCAACAGACTGCATCATTTCAGCATAGAACTCTGCTGCCTTGACAGCTTTGTTCAGCTCATCGTCGGTTGTCTCTTCGGTAAGACCGCCAGCAATGTTGTTTGCAATTTTGTCGAGTTCCTCTGCTTTCAAGCCATACTTCGCGTAAGCAGTCTTGACGGCAGCAAGCGCCCGTTCTTTAATTGTCATAGTGCTACGATTTTAATTGTTATGAAATGAATTTGTCGCAGCAAAATTATATAAAAGTAAGCGTGTTTATTAGTTTTGTTTAGTCTTTGTGCAAACAACACAAGTTTTTTGTGCAAACAGCACAAAAAAACGGGCGCAAAGGTGGTTTGCGTCCGCTACAATCGTTTGGAATAAGCTTTGCTGGTAAGTTACTGGGCAAAAAGATTTCAACGCTTTAGAAGCCGTAATTTTGCCTTTATCGCTTCCGTACTGCGTGCGTCATGGTTACTTAATCGCAACACATGCAAGCCCAGCCGCCACATTCCCTGACTCCTGTTCGTGTCCTTTCTGCGCTGCTTCTTGGTGAAGTGGTAGCCACCGTCAACTTCCACGATACAACGCAGTGAAGGAATGTACAAGTCTGCAAAGTACGTGCGTTTTCCTGTCTGTATAGGATATTGGCGCACAACGTCAAGCCCAAGCGACTTAATGTTTTGATAAGCAGCCTTTTCAGCGTCGGAGCAGTTTGCTAACAGCTCAAAGCGTCGTTGTTCTATCCATCTTTCCCAGCTCATAAGCGGGTGCAAAGGTAATCAATAAAAGCAGTTGGCAGTTTTTTTATCTTCACTTTGTATTTACAATCTTTCCTTGACGCGCACATACGCGCACATGCACGCATAACCATAACTAACTTATTATCAACGATATATTAAAAATAAATATAATATTATATATTATCCTTATCCTTAAGACCTTGCTTGGGGCTTATTCGTAACACGTTGATAATCAGCGAAAAGAAAAAAAGTTAAACCAAAATTTAACTTTTACACATGTCTCTTAACGCAATAACTTCATTCTTTAACACTTAGTTTTTGTTAGGGAGCAGCCCCGAAAAGTGGAAACAAATGTAAATTTTGTATAGCTTTTCTTAGTATTCCTCTTAAAAATCCTTAATAACATATAGATTTATATAGTTTTGATTAGGTTTATTGAGAAAAACTTAATACCTTTGCCCACGTGAACGACAAACAACAGTTTAACAACTTAAAAAGATACGACAATGTTACAGAGTGAATTTACAGACAGGACAGGAATCGCAGTAACAAGCGAACTGTATGCAGAAATTGAGCAGCAGTACATGGACTGCGACTTTGACAAGGACACGTTTTGCAGCAGGTTCAAGCGTAAGGGCGGGATGCTGGAGTACACACACCGAATGGTGCGCGAGATTGAAGAACTGAAGCAGCAGCTTGCGGACGAGAAAGCAAAGCGTGAGCAGGAGCGCATACATGCAGCGAATGAGCTTGCAGAAGCTTGTACCCAGCGCAATGCTTTCGAAAAGGAGCTTGTCAGAATCCACGACATCGAGGGCGACCACAAGGCAATTTGGGCTTTGCACAACAAAATCATCGACAAATATTCAAGCAAGTAATAACCGGCAGGGCGGCACTGCTGCCCTGCATAAAAAAACAGTACGACTATGTATAAGGAAATTTTCAACGACTTCAAGGACATTATGCGCGACAAGAAAGAGCGCAAGGAGTTTTTAGGCGGCTTCGCCTGCGTGTTGGCAGTAATGGCAGAGTGCTATTTCGCAATACTAATCTTTCACTAAAGCTTACGGATATGGAGATAGGAACGACAATGGTACGGTTTCAGCTGGCAAAGGAGCAAGTTGCCCAGCAGACAGACAAGGCAGTGCTGCTTGAACTGTTTAAAAACGAAGCGACAAACGAGCTTGTCAAGGAATGGGTGCCGCTGACTAAGATTGAGTTTGAGCAAAGCGAAAACGACAGCACAAAGTACGACGTGATAATGCCCAAGTGGCTTTTCTACAAGAAAGAAGTGCTACCCCTCTACTGCAACGTGACAAGCGAGTTCATAGTAACTACATACGCAGACAAATACGAGCTGCTTGCACTTGCACGCAAAACGACAATTCAGTAATCAACTTATTTATTCACAATTTAAAAACAGTACAACAATGAACAACGTAATTGAAACGACAAAGGGAGTAAACAACAATCAGTTTTTCAACTTCGAAGAAGCAAAGGTGCAGGCATTGACGCTGGAGCAGCTGGAGCGCACACACCGCGAGAATGACGTGTACGAGAAGCCACTGCGTGGTATCTACCACTTCGCACTCATTCATCAGCTTATCGACATGTGCAACGAAATCGGCTACAACGTGGAAATCTACGACTTGTTTGCAGCGAACAACAAGGACAGGACGCAGCCGGGCGTTGTGCGTCTTCCGCAGATTGAGCAGATTCGTGGCGAGCGTGCCATTGAAGCGCACATCCTGCGTAGAGTGTTTGCCAATATCCGCATCACGGACTTCGACAACGAGGAAACGACTACCAATCTTGCAGTAGCCTATCATCAGAAGGGCATTCAGGTCGGCTTTGGCCCTAACGTTATCATCTGCCACAATCAGTGTATGCTCGGAGCACAGTATTACGGTGCTACCTACGGCGACAAGGGCAAGGGTAAGAACAGCGCAAACAAGTATGAGCTGCCGGAGCTGCTGGACGTTGTGAAGTCGTGGCTCGTTGATGCACGCCACATCATCGTAACGGAGCGCGAGAAGATTGAGCGCATGAAGAATATCGAGGTAACGGCTGACAAGCTGCTTGTTATTATCGGGATGCTGACTGCAATCCGTGTCAAGTGTGACAGCACGAACAAGCTCATTCACGAGCACCGCACGTACCCGCTCAACCAGGCACAGATTAACAGCCTGACGGAACGGCTGCTTATCAAGTACGAGGAACAGAAGCACATTTCGCTTTGGAACTTGTACAACGCAGCGACTGACATGTACAAGGTGCAGCAGATGGACACTCCGATGATTATGCCGCAGAACATTGCTTTGAGCGAGCTTCTGCAAGAGCAGTTCAACTTCGCTTTCTAACAGACAATTCACGCAGGCAGCGCACTCATGTACGCTGTCTGCATTTACTAACAATAAACAAAAAAGCAACATGGATTTACAAGGTTCAATTGACTTGCTGAAGCTAAAGAACGCTTGCGTCGTTACGCTCGGCAATCAAACGAAGAAAAGATGCGTCGTTATCCCGATAGACGATAACGACCTCTATGTGAAGAATGAGGACGGCAGCACGAAGCCCCGTTCTGTGTACTTTGGCGTAAACGTGTGGGAGCGTCAGCAGCCCAGCCAGTACGGACACACGCACTACATGAAGCAAAGCTTTAGCAAGGCGTACCGGGAAGCGCACACGGAGGACGAAATGAAAAACATGCCGTTCCTTGGTGACATGAAGCCTATACTGCGTCAGAACGGCGCAACGTCGTTTGATGCACCTGCAATGGAAGTTGCACAGGAAACGCAGGATGATTTACCATTCTAACGTGTAACACTTAAAAACACAAGCAATATGAGAAGCAGAACAGCACAATGGTTTCAGACCAAGATACGGTATGAAAAGACGATGGAGGACGGCTTGCAGAAGAAAGTGACGGAGCTTTACACAGTGGACGCACTCTCACACGCAGAAGCCGAGGAACGTATCATAGATGAAATGTCCTCGTATATCAGTGGCGAGTTTGACGTTACAAGCGTCGTTCCTGCGCCCTACAAGGAAATATTCTTTAGCGACGATGCAGCTGCCGACCGCTGGTACAAGGCAAAGTTGCAGTTCATAACGATTGACGAGAAGACGGAAAAGGAAAAACGCAGCAGCGTGACTTACCTTTTCCAAGCGGCATCGTTCAACGGTGCTGTAAAGGCCATTGACAGCGTGATGGGCGGCACTATGATTGACTACGTGATTGCAAGTGTAGCGGAAACGAACATCATGGACGTTTTCGAGCATAAGCAGGGAAACACTCAATCGGAAGCACAATGAGCGACGCTAAAGTGTTGAACAAGCTGCAAGAGCAGTACAATATCCTGCGGAAAAGCAACGCTGTTGAGAGCATCCAGCTCAACAGCGTTGCCGGCCCGCTGCTTATTGAAAACCGCAATGTAATCAACACCGTGCTTGACACGCTCATTGCGGAAACGCAAAGGCAAATAAACGACATTCAGAAATGACGGCATTAAAAGTAACATTCAAGCAGACGGGCGAAACGAAGTTCTTTAAGAGCTGTGCGGAACTATGTAAGAAGCACAGCACTGATGAACTTGGTATTTGCCTGCCTGCGCTTTGGAATGCCCTTGCTCCGAGCAAGGGAAAGGACAGCTACGAGAACGAGCAGATTATAGTGGAAAGAACTTCATTCAAAAATTGGCAGTAGTATGGCATCGACGACGACAAAGCTCAAAAAGTTTGAGCAGCGAGTAAAGCATGAGGTGGAAAAGCGAAAGAAAGTCTATGCAAAGCAGCTGGAACACACACGGCTTAAGGAACAGGCGTTGAAGAAACGTGAAACGGAAACGCAGGAGGAACGGGAGCAGCGGCATACGGCTACATCTACGTTTTACAGCGTCACTTTCATAAACGACATTGTAGGAAACGTGGTGGTTGACTTTGTTAATGCAGCTAAACAGGACAAAGAACTGTACCGCTTCACTGACAAAAAGAACATTGAGCAGATAGAGAAAGCAAGAACGGACTACGAAAAGCGGCTGGAAAGTGCTGCAAAGTATTACGGCTATTACATGTATGATATGATGGACTACGTGGAGGAACAGACGCGCAATGACGTTTTCTTCTACCGCAACGCAATACAGATGCAGTTTTCAAGGAACAAGCTGCCAAAGTATGACACGCTTGCACTGCTGGAAACGGCACGCTCACTTGCATGGTATGCGTGCCAGTTGTGTGACGCACGCATCAAGCACATTGAAAAGTACGACGGCATGGCTTTCAACTTGGGGAAGCTTCGCCTTACACAGCTTCTTAACAAGCTGACAAGCCTTGCAGATGCCTGGTATAAGCGTTTCTGCCCGAATGGCGTAAAGATTGAGCTGTACAAGGACATGAACGCTTCCAACGGAGTGCAGATAATAGCAAACAAAGTGGAAAGCGGCGACATGATTGCTGCTGCCATACAGTTTGCCGACAATAACGTAAAGCAGAAAGGAGAAACAGCATAATGAAAGCAAGAATCGTTAAGACGGGCGAAATTGTCAGCGTGCAGCCCGGCTCATACATAGCCGTGTTACGCAATGGTGATGATGCGTGGAACGGCGAGGAACTGCAAATAGAGGACGTAGAAATACTGCCTGACGGCTACGATGAAGTACGTACACGGGCTGCTATTGCGGCAATGCAGGGCTTTATCTCCACAATGAGCGACACGCAGATACTTACGTCTATTGCACGTAGAGCGCAAGAAGACGGGCTTGCTACTTGCGAATGGGTTGCACAGACGGCAGTCACATACGCCGATGCACTTGTCAAAGAATTGTTTAACAAAAATAATCAACAACTATGAGCAAAGAACAGAAACGTTGCCCTATTTGCGGCAAGTATGCTACTGCGGAAGCAGTAAGCAAGTATGACGCACTTGCATTAGAGTGCAGTTCCCTTAAGGCAGAGAAAGAAGCACTTGCTGAACACATTGAAAAGCTGCAAAAGGAGAAATCGGACGCAACTAAGAAGTATCAGCAAGAACGCACTCACACAAACGATTTGAAAAACGAGCTGAACGAGTTGCAGTGCAAATACGACAGCTTGCTTAACCGTGGGCTGCTTGCAAGGATATTAAACCGTGTACAATGAACGCAAGCGACGTATTGGGCTTTATCACTATACTGCGAGGAACGGACAAGTACGTGCGCGACATCTACACGATGGGCAGCTGCTACAAGTTTACAGTCCTTTTGCAGTATGTCTTTGGTCGGGGTGAGCCGTACATGAACGCAGACGGCAATCATTGCGCCTGCTGCATTGACGGCTTACTCTACGACATCGACGGGCTTATTACTGACACTACGGGCTGGCACAAGTTCCAGCGTGAGGACTACGAAAAAGCTCAAAAGTGGTCTTTTGCAAAAAACTACATGCTAATGCTTGCCGAGTGTCCGCATTGCGGTGAGCCTATAACATTCCCAAAACAAAACTACAAAATCAACTGTTATGACAAAGAAAGAATTTGAAACGGGCTGTGGCTGCATTTGCTGGCTTCTTGCACTGATTGCTATGCTTATACTTTGCTTATGAGGGAGAAAATCTACATCAGCGGCCCGATAACGGGCTATGAAATCAACGAGCGCAGGGACGCTTTCAAGCGCGTGCAGATGGAGCTTGAAGAAAGTTACGGCGCAAAGCACGTGTTTAACCCTTTGGAAAACGGACTGCCAACCAACGCGCACAGGTCTGAACACATGAGGGAGGACTTAAAGCAGCTGCTTAAGTGTACGGCCATATACTTTATGCCGGGATGGGAGAAAAGCGCAGGCTGTCAGCTGGAGTTCAATATTGCTACGCAGATAGGCTTGGCTATATTTCTTGAACGGCACAAAGAATGGATAGTGGACTTTTCAACAGCAAAATTCATAGACAAATGAGATACGCATTACGACGGCAGGAAAAGCTAAAAGAAGCGTTTGGCGACGCTTTTTTGTCAGAGCTGAACGTGAGCCTGCAACTGTACTTTGGCGCACGCACAGCCGACGAAATACAGCAACAGCAGCACCCAGCGGAGCCGTTCCCGACAATCAATGTGCCTTGCTTTGCTGAAAGCAGCATTGTATATGTGCTTTATTGCACGCAGACAATGTACGACGTTCAACATTTAGCATTCAAAGAAACTATCAAGAAGTAAGAGCATGAGTAATTTCGACAAGCTTCTAAACAAAGAGAAAAGCAGAAAGTTCTACGACTACGCAATAGGCATTGACACTGGAACGCACACGGGCATTGCCGTGTATGACATTGCGGAGCGCAAGCTTACGCACGTTGACACAAAGAAGATACACCAGGCACTGCTTTTTGTGCTGGACTTCATAAAGACGTGCGAAAAGGAGGGCAGCAGCGTTTTCTTCCGCGTGGAGGACGCAAGGCAGCGCAATTGGTTCGGGCCACGTTCACAATACAAATTGCAGGGTGCTGGCAGCGTAAAGCGTGACAGCGTTATTTGGCAGGACTTCTTGCAGGACTACAAGCAGAGCTTTGAAATGGTAGCCCCACAAAAGCAGCAGGGCTACACGAAGCTAACACAGCAAGCTTTTTGCAGGCTTACGGGCTACAAGGGCAGGACATCGGAGCACGCACGCGACGCTGCAATGCTCGTGTTTGGATGCAACAGGGTTATTCCATTCTAAAACGACAAGGCATGATACATATTCACATTACAAACGGCAGGAAACTTGACGAGGACATCAGGTATTACGAGCGGATATTTCCCAACTCGTTCAAAAGCTACGAGCAAATAAGGGAATGCTTGCTGGAACGTGTAAACGACCCGGTGGGTCAAACTTTCGGCTTAAGCGTTGCAGACGATTGGCCTGACAAGTGTTACGGCTTTGAGGTTGACAAGGTAACACCCAGCATGACAACCTTTCTTTATTTGGGGTTGTGGAAGTGCTAAAGTGGACAATTTTCTTAAAAAGTCTTAATATTATATAGTTTTTACTTAGTTTTATTAGGTTTTTTGAGAATTTAGATTGACCTTTGCCACACGACAAACAACATCAGTTTAACTTTTTAAAAGATACGACAATGAATACAAAGATTGAAAAGAAGCAGACCCCAAAGGGGCAAAGCTATTGGAATGAAACGGGTGCTTACAACAAAGAGTACGACATTCTTTATAAGCAGCTCGTTCCTGCTGTTGGAGAAGCTGACACGGTGAACGGTGAGCTTCTGCGTGCATCCAGCAGACTGTACTACGAGTATTTCAACAACGGCAACATGAACGCTTGCGACGTTAAGTATTATGATTGGGACGAGGACGAAGAAGATGCCGAGTACACTTTCAACGAATACTACAAGGGGCTGCTCGACTTCATCCGCAACACTATTAAGACATCGGAAGCAAGTGAGCTTTGCGACAGCATTGAAAGCATCATCGTTGACAAGCACGGCTTTGAAACGGAAGACGACGAGCACACATACGACCTGCTTGCAGACTGCGTGATTTACTACGTACTGACACACGACAACAAGAATCGTTCTTAAGCTATGAAAAGGAACTACGAAATTGCATTGATGCAGCACGTACACGGAAGTGTAGAGGACGATTACGAAACCGTATTTTTTGAGTGCGAGGGCGGTTACAGCTACTACGAGTGCAAGCGTAAGGCAAAGGAGCTTTCCATGCACATCGGCAAAGTGAACGTGCCGGGCTGTTGCTACGTTTTCAATGGCAGGACACCCGACAGCAAATTTTACCAGCAGCGGCTTGACGCTGGGCTTGCTGCTGTCAAAATAGTGTGTTATACGGAAACGGAAGAAACGTCCTACGAGCCGCTTTATTACGAGTATTACAGGAACGGAAAAGTAGATTACAAAATTGACTTCACTGAATAGTACAGTTATGACAGAGCAAGAACTTAAGAAATTCAAGCAGCCAGTTCCGAAAGGCTTTCCCGTTGCAGTTCGGGACGCACGTATTGAAGACGAGTACGGAATCTATGAAACGGGCATGTATATGTACAAGGGCATGAAGATTATCATCAGCATTGACGATGGCAAGTGGCACTTGTCCGTCAGCGCAAAGTTCCCGCTGGGCTATCAGCAACTTAAGGACGTGCGCTACAAGTTCCTGCCTAACGCTATGCACATTGCGCAGATATTTCCGCCCCGTGAGCAATTCGTAAACATACACACGTGCTGCTGGCACTTGTGGGAGATAGATTTTGAACATGAATAACAAGCTGGATATTGCCATTCGCGTTGTCATGTGGACGCTCATTGTGCTTTGCAGCGTTGCAAGCCTGCTCTACTTGCTGGACTTCCAGCTGATGAACTCGACGCTGCTTGCATTGAGCGCCGGGCAATGTGGATGCAATATCATGCTATTAAACGATATAAAGACATGCTGATACTTTTCAAGGACGAGCAAAAGCAGTTGGTTGGCCGCTGGGTAAACATTGAGTATGCCGACCACGGAACGCCCCAAATAGGCGACCACGTAATTCTTCATCACGGCGACTATAACGAGTTCGCACAGGAGTTTGTAATCAAGTACCGCACGTTTGACGGCACAAAGCTTAACGTGCTTGTGGCGACGGTCGAAGCAGTAGGAAAGGAGTATAAGGTATGACTGTAAACATTACTTTTAAGGCAGAACACGGTGAGCTTAAGCTGGAACAATGCACGAAATCCCCATTGGTTGACGCAATAGAAAATGCACTGAAGGACTTTGACGATTTGATGATTGGCAAGCCCAAAAAGTTAGTTATTGACATCATAAAACAATAGTACGATATGGCACAGAACATGATTGGCTCGGACATCTTCACCGAGCGCATACAGGAATTTATCGACAAGCAAGTTGCGGAGGATGAAGCGTTTGCTGAAAAGGTACGCAGTACAAAGCGCACTGTCAAGGACTGTGCAACGTGGATGATAGAGCAGCTTGCACAGGACTTTCAGAAGACGGGCAAGATGGGTTACGACGACAGCGAGATTTACGGCCTTGCGCTGCATTTCTTCGACGAGCCGGACTTAAAAGCCAAGGGCAACTTGAACTTCCAAGGGCTGATAATGAGCAACCGCCCTGCAACACGCCCATACAAGCCAAAGGAACTTTCCGACGAGGAAAAGGCACGGCTGGACGAAGCAGCACGCGAGCAGTACAAGAACGAACAACTGCGTAAGCTGCGTGAAGCGGAGCAAAAAGAACGTGAGAAAGAGGAAAAGCGCATTGCTAAAGCAAAGGAACGCCAGCAGCAGCAAGCACAGCAGTATGTTCAACCCTCGTTATTCGACATGTAATGACACCGCAAACGAAAACACAGAAAGAAGCGTTGCAGCTGTCAGCGAAGCTTACCGACCTGACGAAAGCAGAACGTGTGTGGGCGCTGAAAAACGTACCTTACTTTATTGGGCATGAGAGCCGGGGAACTGTGACGTGTATGCACTGCGGACACACATTCAGCCACAACGGCAAGGAAACACAACGCTGTCCGCATTGCAAGCGAACACTGCACATCAAGGAAACGCGCAAACAGTCAGACCGTGACGTAGAATGCTTTGTGCTGATGGACGCAATAGAAAGGTGGCAGGTAATGCGTTACTTCCACGTAGTGATTGAATGCACAAAATCGGGAAAGCAGGGAAAGACACGCATATCGGAGATTATGCAACGCTGGGTAAGCACAAGCGGCGACTACGTAATCATTTCGAAGCTGCGTAACATCTGCTTTTATAACGCTTCATGGGCATACGACAGCGAAATGCAGGTCAGGCAGATACCCGACAAGTATTACTACAACGGCATCGACCGGGAAGGCTTTTGTGAAATGCGAGTACGCAAATGGCACGAAAGGCTGCTGCACGTCCCGTATGACAAAGAGCAAACGAAGCTGGACGTGTTCACATACATACGTGCAATGATGTCAAGCACGTATGCGGAAACGCTGTTCAAAATGGGCAGGCTGAATCTTTTTACTGCGTGCGCGGAAAGAAGCCTTTTTCGCAATAGCGAGATTGTAGCCGCCATGCGTATTGCACTACGTAACAAGTTCGACATTGAAAAGGACGTAACGCTTTGGCTGGACTATGTGGAAACGCTCTACAAGCTGAAAAAGGACTTGCACAGCCCTGCATACGTATGCCCAAAGGACTTGCACGAGGCACACGACTTGTACTTGCAGCGTTGGCGCAGGATAGAAGCGGAAAAGCAGCGCAGAATTGACCAAAAGCGTATGCTGGATAAGATTGTGCGTGCTAAGAAGCAGAATGAAGCGTACATCAAGCGCACGAAAAAGTTCTTCGGGCTGCTGCTTACGGACGGCGATATTACGATACACGTTCTAAGGGACATTGAGGAATTTGCAGCGGAAGCGGCTGTAATGGAGCACTGCGTGTTTCAGAATGAGTATTACAATCACCCTCAGTCGCTCATTATGTCAGCGCAGGTCAATGGCAAGCGCACAGAAACGGTTGAAGTGTCGCTGTCAAGCTTTACTATCAGCCAGTCGCGAGGGCATAAAAACATGCCTTCAAAGTACCACAAGCGCATTGTTTCGCTCGTAAACAACAGTATGCCACTTATCAGACAAGCAGCAGGCACAGTGTAGTTACTGTGCCTGCATCGTTTCTTCAAATATCTTTCTTGCTGTCCTGTACCGCTCGTTGTCCTCAAAGCATACAGTTTCAAGCTTTTCTCCCGTTTCCTTGTACTTTTTCACTGCCTGCTCAACTATTACGTCACGCAGAACTTTGTCATGCGCCCAGGCTGCCATGCGGATTGCATCGTATAGTTTTACTTTCACTTCCATGTTTCCGTATCTACTCCGTTCATTGAGCCAGCAAACTGTTGACCATTTATTTGAATATAGTTTATTCCTCCTGCATCGGACTTGTTGAGTTTATACACAGTCAGCGTTTTCTTTGTTCCATCATCAAATGTAAGCACTACACTTGGAGCTGACACTGCATATTTAAAACGCTGGATTTCGCTTTGATTGTCCTTTTTGTATGAGCCGCTTAATGTTTCTCCTACACGTGCAAAGCTGTAACGCTCTACACCTTCATACTGCTGCACAAGCGTCAAACCCTCATCAGGTGAATAATGCCACATCACATTAGATGTCAAATGCTCAACGGTTATTGGAGAAGTGCCAACCGCTATGTCCTCGTAGCTGTTGTCACTGCTGCAAGCAAGGAGCGACACAACCAAAGTAAGTGCAGGTAGTATTTTCTTCATACAGCTTCTTTATTCTCAAAGTGCTCGTCGAGTATATTCATTATACGCTGTATCTCGTCCGTGTTGTCTTCAACGGACACGACAAACGCCTTTGCCTGCCTTTTCTGTTCCAGCACAATGTCGAAGCCAAAAGCGGCTAAACATGCTTCGCGTGCGTTCCTGCGAATGGTTGCAAATTGGCGCATAGTAGCGTAGCTGAACTTGACAATCAACCTGCCTGGGAAACGCTCGTCTATGACGTATGCACGTGGCAGGGACATGTTGAGAACGTGCGAAGCGGCTGCAAAGTAGTCTGCCAGCAACTCGCTCACCTCCTTATGCAGCAGGATTGCATCACGCAGTTTTGTTTCATTGCTCAAATTGAGTTCCATACGAATGAAGTTTAATTACGGCTGCAAAGGTAGTAATTTTAATTGAGATAGAAGCCGTAAATGCTAAAAAGATAGCACTTTGCAAGTGGAAAGAAATCTTAATAAACTAAACAAAACTAAGTAGTTCTCGTTAAAAAGTCGAAATAATATAAATTTAATATAGTATTTATTAGGTTTTTAGAGTTTTTCTTATGAACTTTGCAGCACAGTTTAACAATAAAAGGAGATACGACAATGAAAAAAGAGTTTAAAAACATCGACGAGGAACTGAACGCTTACAGCGCATTCCTTGATGAAAGTGAGTACGGCAAGACTGTGAAGAAGATTCGCAAGGCTTGTAAGGATATGTTCTACACGTACACGGGTGAGTTTGGCATTGAAAGCAGCGAGCTTACAGACTACGGCACAATGTACAGCTGGGGGTTCAACGGCAACGAGAAATGCTTTGCCGAAAACCTGACGAGCTTTCTTGCAAACTACGATATTGTGCTGCGTAAGCAGGACGGCACGGCAGACGAGCGCAGAAGCAACCATAACAACGTTGCAAAGATGCTTAACAAGCTGCGTGAGCTTGCCAACGGAATCGAGGCAATGGAAAAGGCTCAAATGCGACTTCGCTACGCAATACATTGCGACTTGGACGTTATGGTTGAAGGCAGCTATACACAGCAGCAGTGCTTGGATTGGTTTGCCAGCGACAATGCAGCGGAGGTTTACGAGCTTAAGGACGGCAAGGACGTACATACGGGCGAAGTCCTGCTGGACGTAGTTAAGGAGTGCTTGCCCACGCACTTTGAATGAGCTGCCATAAGTTATTATATAAGTTTAAGTTAAACACCGGGAGCAGCAACACGGCTGCTCCCACAACAGTAAAGACACGACAATGACAACAAAGTACGACATTAAGGTTTGGCGGCAGATGCTTACGGAAGTGAGAGCTGCAAACGAAAGGATGCGCAAGCGTATCGACAACAAAGAAGTAAACGGCTACGTGATAGTAAGCAACACTTTCGACCACTGCGTAGGCAGCGACGAAAGCAACTGTGCCACTGCGGAAGTGATAGCATTCAGCACACAGCCCGTAGTTCTGCGCAAGGCAAACGCAGAACGGCTTGCACGCGATTTTAAAGCATATTGTGGCCCTGACGAGCGACGCATATATTGGCACGTGATGGACGTGGCGCAATACTACGAGCGTCTTATGACACGCAACGAAAACATGATTGAACTGCTGGAGGACACGCTTGCAAAGCATCCTGTGGCTGCAATTTAAGACCTACGACTATGAAAAAGCAATCACTATACATCGAGTTTAGAAGCCAGCGCAAGCGTGCTGCGGACTGCACTGTACGCGCATTGATGAAGCTGCTGGATATTTCATGGGTAGAAGCTTACAACGAACTTTGCAGCGCAGGTCGCTCGTTGATGCGTATGCCCAACGAGACGGAATCTGTACGCACTGCCATTGAAAGCTACGGCTACAAGAAAGTGTCAATACCCGTAACCAAAGGCAGCAAGCGGCCAACAGTGGCAAGTTTTGCAGCGGAACACCCGAAAGGGCGTTTCCTGCTCAACGTCGCAAACCACGTTGTAGCGTGCGTTGACGGCCACTATTACGATAGCTGGGACTGCGGAACGAAATGCGTTTATAACTATTGGGAGGAAAAGTAACATGGCACGGCTTAAGTACATACCCGTCAAACAGCGTGACGCATACCTTGCAGGAAAGCAGTACGCAAGTATCAGCTGCACAGGCAGCTTGCACGGCATGAAGAAGCTGTTTGGATGGAACAAGGCAAGGGAGATATTCAAAAGCGGTAATTACTATTACGCAGTGTGGAACTAAAACATAAAAAACATGAAGAAAATAACATCACTGAAGCCCGGCGACGTTGTGACATACTACACGGAGTATTCATCACATACAGAGGGCAACCAAACGCTGGTTGATAAGATTGGCAGACAATACATAACGACTACGGAAGGCAAGCGTTTCAACAAAGAAAACGGACATGGCGAGTGGGGGCAAGTGTTGTTTGCTGGAACAAAGGAGGAATACGAAGCATGGAAAGCTTTAGAGCCTACACGCTGGAAACAACGTGCAAAAATAGAGTTTATGATAAAGTCCAAAACGCTTGACGTGCCGGAGCTGACAAAGATTATTAACTTCATACAACGTTTGGAGAATGAAACAGAGTAGCACAACGTACCCTACACGCATTGCGGCAATGGTACGGCAGTTTGAGTCAATCGACGCACAGCCGAAAATCAGCACAGAGCAGCTTTCAATACACATGGAGCAGCCCTGCGGATGCAACCTTACGGAACACTTCAACTGTCCTACGGAGGACTTAAATCAGCGTTATTACGTAGAACTGTGCGAGAAGCACAAATTAGAGCTTTAACAACATGCAAGCAGTATCAAACATCAAACAGTCACAACGTCTGCTGAAGCTGTTAGGCAGCGACAACACAGCGGACTTTTGGCGAACTCCAAAAGTTGGCGGCTACATCGTCAGCACGGAGCGCAAGAGCAACAGCACGCCATGCTGGAGTGTTCAGGCTTTAATGGATATGCTGGACGAGTATTGGGACGAGGAAAACGGAACTGCCAGCCCGTACATCAACTGCGAGGAAAACTATGTGTACTTTGAAGCAAACGGCTTTCTTGTAGAGGAATTTTCTCAAAGCACGCTGCTGATAGACAACATCATCGACGCGCTGGAATGGCAGTCTAAACAGGAATAGCCATGCGCTGCCATTACATAAGCGTCAAAGGTGTTGGTAGGGTGCTTATTCCCGGCTGCATGGCAGTCGCTGTGTCAAACGACATAAGCCGCTGCACGTGCCACAACACAACATATTTGGGGTTTGAACGTGAGGAATACAACAAAGAAGTAGCAAGACTTAAGAATGTCATAAAGAAGCTGGAGTATGAAAACGAATACTTGACACAGCTGCTTGAAGACAATGAAATCGTAGCAAAAATTAAGGACAGTATGGATAAGAGGATTTTTAGGGCATTCGCACACGACAACTTGTTTCGTGATGATGTCAGCACAGTGGAGTTTACACGTAAAAACCGCAAGTACAAGCTTACGGGCTGGGGAAAGGTTATTGAGGGCGTTGTGAAAAACGACATCTACCTTTGGAGCTTCAAGGACGTGCTACCCATTGTTGACGCGAAGCTTGAAACGTGTTGTGGTGAAATCGTCAAGCTCATGTGCGTTGGCAGGAAATCAAAGTACATTGAGCGTGCAAAGCAGCTGTACAGCGAGGAAATGGGATATGTGGCGTACTGACATAAAAAGGCCGCTGTGTTCAGTACGACAAACAACACAGCGGCAACGACATTTCAGTTTAACTTGTGATAAACTGCACGAGCAAGGCACAGTAAATACAACAATGTCGGTGCAAAGATAGCACTTTTCGGCGGTATATCGATACAACTTCGACAAATTTTAGGTAATTTTGCAGAAAAATAAGCAAACAACGACAAATTAAAGACATTTCAGACGTATGTTAGGAGCAATTATTGGCGACATTGTAGGTTCTCGCTTCGAGTTCCACAACACAGACAAGTACGACTTTGGCCCTTTGTTCACAAAGGAATGTGACTTTACGGACGACACAATCTGCACAGTGGCAGTTGCCGACGCTATACTCAACGGGGGCGGTGACTATAAGGGTTGTTTGGTGAGGTGGTGCCGCAAGTACCCGCATCCGATGGGCGCTTACGGTGGCAGCTTTGCACGCTGGATAAACGAGCCAGTGCAAATGCCGTATTACAGCTTCGGTAACGGTGCTGCAATGCGTGTGAGCCCTATTGCCTGGGCGTTCAACACTTCATCGGAAGTGATTCGTGAAGCAATTGAGACGGCAAACGTTTCGCATAATCACCCGGAGGGCATTAAGGGAGCAATGGCTACTGCGCTTGCAGTGTTTACGCTGCGTGTGAGCCACAATAAGGAAATGGCACGGCGCATTGAACAGCTTTTCTACGACGAAAACGCAAGCTATGTGAAAGGCAAGTTTGACGAGACTTGTCAGGGAACTGTGCCCGTCGCGCTTCGCATCGTTTACGACAGCAAGGACTTTGAGGACGCAATAAGACTTGCAATGGCCTGGGGCGGTGACAGTGACACGCTGGGCGCAATAGTAGGCAGCATGGCAGAAGCACTTTACGGAATTCCTGCTGACATCAAGAAGCAGGCTTTAATGTTCCTGCCGGCTGACATGAAGAAAGTGCTGGATAAGTTCTACAAGACATTTATGCTGCTATGACAAAAAAGGAGCGTGAAATATTGATAGACATAATACATGACATTGAAAGCAGCGACGATAAAATTTGGCCGCTTGAAAGGCTTTTGGAAGAAGTAAAACAAATGACAAAATACAAGTAGTATGACAATAATTGCACTCTATATCTACGCCGTCGGCGTTGCGATTGCCTTTGCCTTGCTGATGCACGCAGTACGCAGGGAAAGCGAAAAGCAGCTGTTTGTGTTCATCCCGAACGAGCGCATACAGTTTCTTTCGCTGCTTTCGTGGGTAATCGTCGCTGGCTTTGCAGCTGCATGGCTTATTGACAAGCTGACAGTATGCTACGTGTATATACTGTTTAAATACAAGCTTTGGAAGAATGAAAAAGACAATAACAATAGAGATTAAGGACAACGTGGGCGTAAACGTGTTCTACGAGAACGACGAAACGCCACGCAAGCACTGGAAGGACTGCACACTACTTGAAAGCGTGGAAATCTACGCTGCATCACGTGTGCTTGCAGCCGGGACGGAATTTACTGCTGCCTACGTAGCGTCAGGTATGCACAGAACTGTCGAGGAACTTGCAGGAACTATCAAGCACTATAATGAAATAATGGATAAAGTAAACAAGCATGAACGACGAGGAAAGAAGAAAGCTCGCTGTTAAGACTGCACAGGATGCAGGCTTTGAATCAGCTGCATATTTAGGCACGCAGGACGGGGCGCACATCTACGCGGGAGTTGCGAAAGACGGCCAGCCCACGGGCTTGCCGATGTTCATTGAGATAAGGGGCAGTGCTGCGACAACGGAGTACGGCTTCAAGTATATGCACCTAATGAAAGAATAAGCATGATACAGATTGAAAATGTAACACGTAACGACTTGCTGAAAGTATGCAAGTATTACAAAGGTGAGGACAAATGCCCATCAGGAACAAAAGAAATGTTTTGGGACTATGAGCGTTTGTGGGTTGAGCTACGTATGAACGAAGACAGCGACGAGCTGTTTGAATTTACACAGGACTATAATAACGCAGGACTGATTGACTTTGAGCTGAACGACGGTGTGCCAGGCACGCTAAAAGCTTTTCTGTTCAACCGTTTCTGCCATTGGAACAGCGGAACGATGATTGAATGTGTTGAGCCGTTCAAAGAGTTCTACGAAACCGAGTACATAAAGAAAGCTGCCCGACGTTGAGCAGCTTTCTTTGTTTTTAGTACGGGTACGGATAGCCGCCAACATACGGGAACGGCAACGGGTTCTGTTCAATAATTTCAACGTCAATATACCACTGACCGCCACTCTTTTCAACTTTGGTGACACGGAACTTTGTTCCACGCTGGATAAGTATTTCGCTTTCATAGCCAAATGAGGACTGCGGAGAAATGCCGTCCCAACTTCTGCCAGCACCGTGCCCGAAAGCACTGAACGGCTCACAGTACATTGCCCGTGTTCCTCTCGGCGCATATATATTGAAGATAACTTCACCCGTAAAGCCTTTGCCCTTTGCAACGCCAGCCGACCAATATGCGCCTTCCGTTCCCTCCCGACCTACAAGCGCATACACATCTGCATCAGAAGCGTAATTGTAATTTGTAAGGCCGAATTTCTTAAGTGCAATCATGCCGTCGCCACGTTGCAGCCACATATCAAAGTCGTAGCTGGACTTATTGATAATACTCTCGACGAGCGGAATGCGGTCAAGTCCTTCTTTTGTCTTTGCAGCACTGCCGACGTATGTAAGTCCACGAAGTGGCTCATTGATATTATGGTAGGATTGAGTATAACCGTGTATAGCGTCCTTTTCTGCTTTGGATGCAGCCTGCCAAACGTTTCCGCAAGTACCACGAAGTTTGCTGTCCGCTTCTTTTGTGTCCTGCGCCCACATTGCAAGGTCTTTTCGCTCTGCGCTGTATGTGTCCGTAAGGTCTGCTTTGAGCTTCTTAAGGCACGCATTAACCTTGCTGACATCACCTTCCTGGGCTGCGTTACGTAACTCGTCGTATGCTTTCTGCTGCGCTGACGTGAGCTTGATTTTACCAACCATAGCCCACGTTTGCCGCAAGTCTGCAAGACGTTCTGCCATTTCAAGCAGCTGCACGTCCGTAATACTGCCGCCAAGTGTTGCTTGTGTTGTCGAGCTTCCACCCTTTTTCTTGTTTCGGTACTTCGCAGAAGCTTCCAAGCTCTTTTTGTACTTTTCTGCATCCTTGATTGCTTGCTGCGCCAAAGCAAGGTCGTCTTTGAGCGACAGCAGTGCTTCGATGTTGTCAAGGTGCTGCTGGTATTTGTCGCTCTTTGTGGCAAACGCTTTAAGCTTTGTGTACTGCTGCACGACAACATCCCAATCCATGTTGTACTTCGCTTCTTGGTATAGCTTGATGTAAGCTTCTTGCGAAATCTTCCACGTATTCGGGAACTTCTGCTGCACACCGTGCATGTTTGCGCCCAAGAAATCGTATGCTTCAAAGAAGTATTTCTTTGCCTGTCCTGCAAAGTCGCTTGTATGCGAAAGAACGTACTGAACTTTGTTGGTGATAGCGGTTTCTACTGCCTGCAAGTCAGCAAGTGACACATCTTTCAAGTGAGCCTTTGCATCCTGTACGTACTTGAACGACTTGACGGCTTTGTTTATTCCAGCTATTTGCTTTGCAAGCTGTTTTGCAAGCGTCTGAGCGTCGTTTAGGCGGTAAGTGATGAGTTTATCCTGCAACTGCGAAATAAGCGGTTGTAGCTCTTTGTAGCCGTGTTTTTGAGCGGCTGCAATAACATTCTTCGCAACAGTAAACTTCTGTGCGTTCTGTTTCTTGCGCTCGTCCCATGCCTTTTGTATGGCTTTCGCGTCGCGTGTGGCGTGACGCTGCTCACGTGCAAGCTGTATCGGGTCAACGTATTCGGACTTTTTGACAATCTTTGACAGCGTAGAGACGTTGACATGCAGATTGTCGATGCGCAAATACTCATACCCGTACTTGGGCGACACGTTGCCGCTGTACTCCTTGAACTGCTCCAGCGTGTCGAAGCGTTTGTTGTTCTGCGGGTCGTAGTAATAGCTTTTGCCGTTTTCCTTGATGAAGTTGAAAGTGTGTGCGCTCTTTGCGCCTTTCCATGTGCATTCAATCTGATACACGCCGTCAGGCTGTGAAAGAAGCCAACTGTGCATGACCTTGACTTTCGTGCTTTTCTGTATGTCAGACTTGCGTAGCGGTGTACCGTCGGGCTTGCGCCAAACGTCCAAGTAGCCTTTTGTGAGTATCTTCTTGTATATCGTGCCGTCATTGCCCTTTGCTTCAATGTTGAAGCCCATGCGTCGCAACATATACACGGGTACAGTTGTCTGACAGTTGATAGAGTACGCTTCATCCCATTTCGGGTTAAGCACGAGCTTGCCCTGCGCATTGCGAATGTACTTTTGGCGATACTGCGGGTTGACGTGCCTGGTGTTTGCTTGCTCGTGTGTCATGTCACGGCCCTTTGCAATGCCAATCTCACGCGCAAACTGCTTAAGGTTGCGCTTAAGCTCGTCGGAATAGCCCTTCCAAACGATTTCATCCCAACGTTTTTGTATGTCAACGCCACGCATAGCCTTTGCGTAGGCCTGCTGTATTGCGTATATGTCGCCCTGCTTGATAGCTGCGTACAACTTATTGAGCCTGCCCGTCAAAGCCGTTCCTGCGTCAACGTCAGCGTCGTGTATTGCACGCTGCACACGTTCCAGCTGATACCTGTTCCAACGCTCCTGCACCTTTGCATCGTCGCGTTTTGCGTGCCTTGCTTCAATAGCCATGCGACGCTTGCGCTCGTCCCACCTGCGCTGAATGTCTGCCTTTTCAGCTTCCGTCTTTACATGCTTCGGCTGCACGTAAACGCCCATTTTCTGCTGCTCGTCCTTTGAGAACTCAAAGCGCCAATACTTCGGGTTGTCGCGGAACACGTAGGCAAGCGTGCCACGTTCCCCGGCTGCAAGTATCTTGTCACGGTTGCGATGCACGTACTCCTTGAAAGCGTCAGGCACTTTCGTAACTGCATTGGGGCTGACATAGCTTGAAATGTCCTCGCCCTTTTGCATCCTGCGTATTATCTCGTCACGCTCCTGCTTGCTGCACAGAACGGGCGCACTGGCACAAAGGCATTGCGGATGGAAGCCGGCAAAGTCAAAGTCCTTTGGGTACACTCCCCAAAGTTCGTCGCAAATATCGGGCTTCGGATGCTGCGGACTGCCCCAAATGCGTATGCCAAGCACAAAAGGCTCACTTCGCCAGCGTGCGTTATTGCCATAGTGGTACGACATGTTAATCTCGCTGCGCATGAGCCTGAACGTGTTCTTGTAACTGCTTCTGTAAACGCCTTGCCCGACTTCTTCCAGCGGTGCAACGACAAAGCGCACGTTGCCGTTCTCGTCTATGACACGCTTATGCCAAACGGCTACGTCCTTTTTCTTTCCTCCAGCAGTTATAACGGTGTGGTGATAGCGCCTATACATCATGTCGGGATTTACGAGCTGGTCACGGACGCGCTGTGAAAGCTCCGCTGCACTCGTTCCCTTTGAAAGCCCGTCGGTAATAACGTTGCTCATAGCCACCTCAAACTCGCTTTTCGTCTGCTGTGCGTAGTTCCAAATATTTTGCGACAAGTTCAAGCCCTGCGTGCCGTTGAGCCGCTTTGCAGTGAAGGCATTGATTGCCATCCTGCGAACACGCTCAATGGCTGCGTCGTTGAGTATCGTGTAGCCATGCAGGTTCTTTGCATCCTGCCCGAAAGCGAGAGCAACGCCCGACGCTATGCCCTGCTTTGCCAGCAGCACGTTTTCCTGCACGTACTGATTGAAGATGTCACGAAGCCTGTATTGCAGTTCGGGGAAATTGTCAAACATAAACAGCGGATTGTCTGCAAGCTTTTCATCCACGCTGACACCCAGCGCAGACAGTTCCTTGATGAACTTTGCGTAAAGCTTTCCCAAACGCTTGTTATAAGCTCCGAAAAGCATTGTCAGCTCCTCCTGCTGTTGCTTGTTTGATGCCATTTGCGACTTTTTTTATTTTTTCAATTTTCGCCTATATATTACTTATACTATAATATATTCCCTTATAGATAATTATAATATTATATATATTAGTCCTTATCCTTAAGACCTTGCTTGGGGCTTATTCATAAAGCATTGATAATCAACACTTAAAATATTCTCTAAACACCCGTTTAACCTTTGTTGGATTTTGTGAAAGGTATTTTTACGTTTCAGCCCCTTGTTTTAACACGCGCTTAACTAAAAACAGCCACTTTTTTTGCAGCATTAAGAGCCGTTTACCTTTTTAACACGCCTTTAACGTAAAAAAGCGCACTTGAAGCACCAAAATCAAAACAACCGTTAATTTTGACGGTTAATTTATGTAAATTAGCCTACAACCGCGCTTTTTGAAAAGAGAGTATAAAGTGTGGGGATATTCATATTGTTATGCTGCGCCCTCATTGAAAGCGTCACCCAGGCCAAACACTTCACGCTGCTTCTTAGCTTCTTCTTCTTTTTCCTTTGCCAGCTGTTTGATAGTTTCCTCCGGGTTGTCAACTTTCGGGTTTTTGTAAACGGCTTCTTCTTGCGACATGGTAGCCTTGCCGCCCGTCGAAAGGTTAATAATCTCTATTTCCTCCTTTTCGTTCTTGGGCAAGTAAGGAGTAAACACGGGCTTGCAGAACGTTGATTCGACAACGGTAGCGCCGATGCCGTCACGCTGCGCACAGCCGCCTTTTACTACGTTGAAGCGACGCTCGAAGTTCTCACCGAAGATTTCCTGCTTGTCATCAGCCTTCATAAACGGGTCAGTGAACATGAGGTTGATTGCAACGCCACTCGTGTTGCTGCCAATCTCCTTCATGGACTTAAACGAAATGTCGGGTGTCTGCGTATAGCTGAATATGATGTTGAAAAGCTCTGCAAGCTCGCCTTTCATGCTTTCGGGTGAGTTGTCCCAAGACAGCACTTTCATGTCCGTGTGCTCGCCCTCGCCCTGATAGACTTTGCCCTGCTCGCCCTTTTCCGCAAATCCCTTAAGCTTGCCCTTGAAGAAGTAAGACGGTGAGCCAAAGTAGTCGTTTGTGTCGCCCCAGTTTGACAGCAGTGTATCTACGCGGTCACATGCTGACTGCACATCGTCCCACTCCGTCTTTTCCTGCCTGTAATAGATTATCGGCATACGGTCGAAGCCGTGCGGAACGGGAGCAAGGTCAACAGCGTGCAACATTGCGCCGTTAGGCTCTGTTTCAAAGCGGTGAACAAAGCTCTTTTCGTAAACGTCAAAGTGTGTAATGTACTGACCGAGCAGGTTCATTGTCCTGTACCCGCGTCCGAAGCCGTCCATGCGCCCGTAATCGTCAAAGTGAGGCAGCAGCAAGTCGCCACGCGACGGGCTCAACAGCTGCACGCGCATTTCGCCGCTCGTTGGCTTGCCGTTCTCGTCGGGAACGAAAAACCAAAGCTCTGCTGCTTCACGCTCACGGAACACTGTACGGGCAAGCTTCTTGTCAAAGTAAGGCATTTTGTTCTGCTCAAACACAGTCATAACGCTGTCAAAAAGCGTCTGTGAGCTTTCATTTGTGCTTTCGCCCTTAAGCTGGTAGGAAACGGGCTTTCCCAGCAAGAAACCTGCCGTGCGCTCGACAATGAGCCGCTGTATAGGAACAGCGACACGGCAAACCTCTACGTATTTGGTTTTGTAGATAGGGTTGCCGTCTGCATCCTGCTTATCAGTCTTAACCTTGATTGACTTCCGCTTCCGCTTTGTACGGTCAAACACCGCATGGCGGTAAACGTCGTATTCCGCTTCCGTCTCGCTGAATGGCTTGACAAAGCAGGGTTTGCACATAGTGAGCGAATCACGCACCTGCTCACCTGTTCCTAATTCCAAAACTTGCGCTATTGTACTCATATTTGCTATATAATGTCTGCCAATCCTTGTGCATCCAGCCCGTCGCCGTTCTGACCCAGCACTTCTTCAAGTATCACGTAACGTATTGCGTCGATACAGTTGTGAACAAGCAGACCGTTAGCGAAATACTCATGCTGACCGCTTACTTCCAAGTCATAGACTTGCTCCCTGCCTGCATCCTCTGCAAAGATAGACTTTATTTCCCTGCTTTTGGGCTTATTGCCCAAACTTTGTGTAAACACTACGTCGCCAGCGTGCAAACAACCGATTTTTCGCCACTTTTCCTGCGTTTTAACAAGGTGGTTTGGCGTTGCGCGAACAACTAACTGCCCGTCCTCAAAAACGAGCGTAAAACGCTTTATTTTCCGTTTCCCGTTGTTCCAAAGCTTCAGCACGCGCTTGTAGCCTGCACTCGTCAGCACCAAATCGTCAGTTGTCATGTTGGCAATGCGCTTTGCGCCCATCGACGTTGTTATAAGCGTGTCCGCCGTAAAGCAGTGGTTGAAAGCGTCCACCGGCTCATTGAGCCACTTTCCGTTTTTGTCTTTTCTATACACGTATGATTTTAGTTCTTTTATAAGGTTTGTACTTCTGCGTGTTACAATGAGCCTGTACTGCTGCATCTTCTGCAATCCAGCCCTCACGCTGCCTGGGTACTTCTTTACGCCGTGAATGTCAATGCCCGCATTGTAGATTTCGTCTATTTCCCTCGGCTCGGAGCTGTCAGCCCATACTTTCGGCTCCCAACGCTCGTTCTTTAGCTCCTGCACAATGTCATTTGTTCCCATCTGCGTTCGGTAGCAACGCTCGTCAAGGTAGATGCACCTGCCGACTATGCTTACAAGCACAATGGCAGTCGGGTCGTTGGTGTAGCCAAAGTCCAGCCCAAGAAAACGATGTCTTCGTGCTTCGGGCGGCAGCTCGTCCACGACTTCAAATGTCTTAAAGATACGGCCCTCAATGATTGCACGCTGCCCAAGTCCATACACCTGCCAAAGCGACGGTGACGTGTCCTTAAGTTCCTCAATGCTGTCAATGACATGCTGCTCCAAAAAAGGGTTGTCCTTATATGTGCTGATAAAGAACTTCGTGCGGGGGCTGCTGTTTACCTTTGTGACAATCCAGTGCTCATCGTCAAAGGACGGGTTGTAGTCTATGAGCGTGAACAGCGTAGTACGTAGCTTTAGCTGCGTCCACTCGTCAAAGGTAAGCTCGTTGGCCTCGTTGACGTACAGTATCATGCGCTTACGTCCACGCAGTCGCTGGTCGTCCGTTGCCGGGAAAAACTCTATCCAGCTGCCATTAGGGAAAGTGTAAATGAAGTCGGTCTTGTTCATGCACTTGTCAGACCAAAGCTTCATCCGCTTCATTATTTCCTCAAAGTCACGGTAAACAGTACCTTTGAGTGCTGGACGTGTGCCACGCACGATTGCAACGGTTGTCCCTGCATACAGCATACAGCGCACGATAAGCCAAATGACGATTGTGTACGTCTTGCTGCTTCGTGCGCTACCTTGCGCCGACACTGTGCTGAAACCTGCGTCAAATGCGCTCTGTATGACGTTATATACACGGGAAACCTGTAACTTCATGCCAATGCGTTGATACCATTTTCGTGACTGCACGAAAATGATGTTGCAGCCTATTCGTCTGTGCGCTCGTCCACCTGCGAACGGCTGTCTATTACTTCAATCGTAAGCGGCTCTTGCTTTAGCTTTTCACCGCCCGACGTTATGTCAAGCTTCTGCCCGACTTTGCCCAGCGCACGGTCAATCATGCGCTCCGCTATGTCGAAGCCCTTGCCGCCAAGCACGTTCTTTGCCACGACACGCACAAGCATGGGCTGCTCCTTGTCGTTGATGATTTCCTTTAGCTTGTTCTCGTCAAGTGCAAGCACGTACAAATAGGACTTTGCAATATCCTCCTGCTTCGGTATCTTGTAGCCTTCTTTTTTCAGCGTGTCACACACGCTTTTTATGCTCAAAGGCTTTCGGCCCTTGGGGTTGCCACTTTTCCCTTTCTCAAAGCGGTAAGGGCGAATGTTCTCTATCTTGCGCTGTGTAAGCTCGTCGTGCTCCTTTTCCATGTCTTTTCCTGATTTCTTCCTGTTTTCACCTAACGCTCATTGACGTATGTAACGGCACAAGGCTTCTTGCGCTTCATGCTGTCCGCTTCGTCCTTGAACTGTGCGTACACGTCCATGAACTCGTTAAGCTTACACTCAACAAGTAGCCTTGCGCTTAAAGCTATAAACGCAGGGTACTTGTTTTGTGTAAGTTGTCGGAGCTTGTCGTGGGGCTGCTCCAAAAGGTACTGCATAATGAGTACCTTGTCCTTTGCTGGCAGCATTTCGCGGAACTTGACACCAAGCTCCTTTTCAAGCTCTACCCTCACAAGCTTTATTCTCTCTTTCCTTGCAGCCATTACTCTGAATTGTTAATAAGGTTCATAAACTCGCTGCGCACTGCTGCATCAGTCTTAAACAGCCCGGTAAGGCATGAGCTTGACATGATGCCCTTTTTCCTTGCACCGCGAATCTCCTTGCACGTGTGATGTGCTTTCATCACGCACGCAATGCCCAGGGGCGCGTGTTCGCAGTCCTTTGTCAATGCGTCCTCAATCATCTTAACGACATCATGCACGAGCCTTTCCTGTATCTGCATCCTTGCAGCACAGTAGTCAACGACACGCGCAATCTTACTTAAGCCGAGTATCTTTCCCTTTGGGTGGGGAATGTAGGCAAAGTAATACTTACCCATGAAAGGCAGCACGTGGTGCTCACACATTGAAGCGAAGTCGCCCGTGTCAGTAACCATTTGGTCAACCTGCAAGCCGTCCGTGCCGTTTGCGAAGATTGTAATCTTCGGCTTCTGTGACGGGTCGTAGCCACGAAACAGTTCTCCCCACATACGGACAATGCGCTCGGGCGTTCCTTTCAGTCCTTCCCGGTCGGGATTCTCGCCCACATACTCCAGCAGCTCACGAACATGCTGCTCTGCTGTTTCCTTGCTGATTCTTACTCTCATAGCGTCGGTTACTCGTCAAGTTCGTAAGTTGCAACGTTGCTTTCACTCTCCTGCACGTCTGCACGGTAGCACGTGGGGATAGTGTCAACAATCCACTTCGCAATGTTTTCAGCCGTCGGATTGAACGGAAGCAGCTCGTTAAGGTTGCCGTGGTCGAGCTTTCCGTGAATGGCACGCTTGATAAGCGCAAAGTCAGCAACCATGCCGTCCTTGTTCAGCTCCTTTGCCTTGCAATAAACGGTAACAATCCAGTTGTGGCCGTGCAAGCCGGCGCACTTACTCTCGTAGGACAGCTGCAAGTGGTGGCAAGCAGCTATTTCCATTGTTTTCTTTACTTTGTACATCTTATTACTTGTTAAGGGTTAAACATTCTGTCATACGCCACGCTTTGCAGCGTCCCAAATGAACTTGTGAATTTGCAGCTGCATCTTCACTCCGTTAAGTCGGTGCTGAATAAGGAATGACGCGATGTCTTCAAGCTCAATCATGCCGAAGCACGCACTCACCAACACGTTTGTACGTGCAAGCAAGTTGTTCTGCTCAACAACATACTTCATAATCTGCAAGTCACGCAAGCTGCCAACGACAAACTTCACGCAGTCCATTTTGTTCAGGTATGCGTAATTGCTTTGCTTCATCAGCTTTTGGAAAGCGTTGCCTGCGCACTCTGTCTTGTAGTCAAGCGTAAACGCTGGACGGTAGCAGTAAGGCAGCTCTGCAAGCTCCGCTATTGGCAGGCTTCCGTTTGTCTCAATCTCCACACGGTAGCCGTGAATAGTGAGCATTAAGACAAGCTCCTTGATGTCGCTTTGCAGCAGCGGTTCTCCGCCCGTAAGCGTGACGTTCTTAACGCCCTGCTGCTCCACGTACTTAAACAATTCTTTGTCCGTCAGTTCCTCGGTTGCTTCGTCCTTGTCGTAGGAATACTTGCTGTCACAGTATTCACAGCGCAAGTTGCAGCCGAAGAAGCGGATGAATACGGCAAGCTCTCCACTGTGCAAGCCCTCGCCGTTGATGCTTACAAACTTTTCTACAACTTTGTACCTCATACTTATCTGTTGTTATAGTTAGTCCTGCGTGTGAAGTAGTAGAAGAAAGGCGTGTCAATTATCGCAAGGCAAAGCTTCAGCAAGTATTGCCCGACAATGATGCTAAGGAGCATTGACACACCACCCTGCTGGAACAGCCAGCCCATGCCAATGCCAAACGCTACAAGCGCATATATCACTGTGTCGATGATTTGGCTTGTTCCTGTCGATATGTTGTTCCATATCCAGCGCATTGACGGCTTTGCGTCAAAGTGGCTTCTTATCTTATGGAATATCCACACGTCCCAAGTCTGCGAACATGAGTATGCGCAAAGCGACCCAAGCACGAACATGGGCGACTGCCCAAGCAGCGTTTCGTATGCGTGCTGCATAGCTGCATCGTCCGTAGGAGTGTACTGCGTCGCCACAATGAGCGCAATGGCGAACAGCTGTCCAATGAAGCCGTAGCGCACTGCACGCTGTGCTTCCAGCTTTCCCCACACTTCGCCGATGATGTCCGTACAAAGGAATGTGAAAGCGTAGGTTATTGCACCGCCTGACAGCGCAAGAGGCAGACCGAACAGCGTCAGCCCCGTGTTGATTACCTTGCAGCCTACAATGTTGGCCACAACAATGCTGATAACGAAGATAACGTGTATCAGCAGCAGATTCTCATTTGTCTTTTTCATTTTTCAGTTACATATTGGTTACATGCTGGTTACATACCCTTGAAGTAGTCTTGGTTTCCAGCAGCTTTTTCGTATTCACGCTTAAGCATTTCAATCTGCACGCACAGACAGTTGGTGTTTCGCTCGTTGGCATACTCGTTAATGACGTTCCAATGTTGCTCACCCACAAACTCCTTAATTGCAGCCGTGTCGATATTCTTCTGATGGTGTCCTTTGATGAAGCCAAAGCGAAGACCGCTTTTAAATGACGTGCTATCTGCGGACGTACAGAACTGACAAGCTTCTAACAGCTTCTTTTCAGTGCATCCGAGCAAGTGAATGTCAATTGACGGCTTGCGTCGCTTTATATACCTTGCAAGTGCCGGAACGTCGTTTTTCTTCCCTGCTATTCGCAGTTCGGGAACGCTGATTGCAATGTACTCCGAGAACTCAATGAGCCTGTCAAGCCCCTTTTTGCCGTCCTCCAAGTGGAACACGTTAATGATACGGTTGTTTGGCAAGTCATTCCTCATGCGCTGCCTGAACTCCCAAGCCTGTTCAACGCCCAGCACTTTCTGACAGTCAACTTCAACGCATGTTGCACCGTTATTGTGCGCAAGCGTGAACTCAACCAAAGCGTCGTACCACTTGTTAATAAGCGTATCGTCATGCTTTCCTGCACGTCCTCCGAACATGAGCGTGAACAACCCGCTATCCTGTATCGTATGCAGCGAGTTTTCCGCGATGTACTGAGGAATGGCTATTGCTTCATTGCCTTTCTGCCACTTAAGCGGCATGATAGGACACTTCGTAGAGCCGAAAACTGTCTTTTCCACAAACGGAAATGCAGTGTAAAGGCTGTAACGCACGCCAAGCTCCTTGACTGCAAGGAACTGGTTCTGCACTTCGCTTCCAGCGTAGTGTACTTTGATGTTATCGGGTAAGTGTAGCACCTCCATAGCCGTCCTCCGTTACTTCCACTTCGTCGATGTCATAGAATCTGTTAAGCAAGTCCTCTGCAATGCTTTCACAGCTCATATTGCCAAAGTCGCAACAGTTCGCTCCGTCGCTCTTGTAGTTAAGGTATTTCATTTGCAGGTAGCTTTCAATCTCGTGCTGCCTGGTAATGATTTCCACTTCACGCTCGTTGTGTGTCACGCCAACCTTGCAGCGTATTACGAAAATATGCCTGTGCCTGCTTGCAAGGTACTTGCATTCGTTGGGAGCGTCAGGCCAGCAGTGAAAGCCCTCAATGGCGTTGTAAGTCAATACTTGTCTTTTCATAAGGCTACTTGATTTTAAGTCCCTCAAAGTCCTTGACCGCTTCTTCAACAGCCTTGCGCACTTCATCTACCTGCTCATCCGTAAAGTCGGCAGGGCACACAATTTTGATTTCGGCGCACTTTTCCTTTTCAGCTTTCTGCTCCTCCTCCTTTTCCTTGTCGAAGAAGTCGCCCAGCTCAAAGTCGCCGCCCTCCAAGAACGAAGGCAGCTTCATGCCCCAATCTTCCAAGTCGCCCGTGTCCCACTCGTTGGCAATAAGATTCCAATCGACATCACCGAAAGCAACATTGTCCTTGATGATGTACTCACTAAGCTTCTCTACGGGCGTTTCCTTTGGGAATACATAACACGGCAGCTCCTTGAAACCGAGTTCCGTACACGCACGCAGGCGCATGTTACCACCTATTACTATGTAATGGCCGTTGTCAAGCGGATAGACGAGCAATGTGCGTGCTTCCAGCAGTTCGGGAGCGTCCTCAATGCTCTTTTTAAGGGCTGTGTAACGCTCCGACTTGATGAAGCGTGGATTTTTTGGCAGGCCCTCCAGCTGCCCGGTGTTCAGCTCTAATAAGCTAACATCGATAGTTTGGTAAGGGAGTGTTTTGCTCATTTCTTTATTACCTTTTGTTGTCGTTTAATGCTATTTAGTGCAAAAATAATAATAACTAAGCAAAACTAAACAAAATAAAGAAATGTTTGTGCAAACAGTAAACACAAAGGGCGCAATGCCGTATTGCACTGCGCCCGCATCTTGTCTTTGCATCATTTATATCGCCGTCGAAAAAAAGATTTCTAAGAAAGCGGCTACCGCTGTAACCGCGTAATTAAACTTTTGCGTTTTTGAATAAATGAACGTGTCTCACGACACACTTATATTGCTTACGTATGTAATCTTTTCTGAAACGGGGTGTTTCTCAACAGCCCGTTTGTCCGTATGAATAAAAAAATCAGTTCATTGCTTATGTTCGTCTTGCAATATGCCTATTATCTTTTCATAAAGCTTTGTAGTGACATCATCCTTGACTTCCAAGTAGCCTTTGTAATGCTTTGCGCTCGTTATTACGTTTACCCTGCTGCGCTTGATGTACCTTGCTGCTGTTGCAGGGTGTATTCCTGCCATAACAGAAACGGCACAGTACATTCCGCGTGCAATGTTGACGTTAAGTTTCTTTGGAGCATGTATCAACTGGTGAAGCGTAATGCCACATGCTTCGCACACGGCATTTGCAACCTGTTCGGCAGTACATTTTAGATTCGGTTTTAATGTCATTTAAACAGCTGTTTTGCTTACGGGGGTCAAAGTTAAGCAAAACTAAGCGGAAATAAGCATAAATAAGCAAAAAAGAACACATGTTTTAATATGATTTAACTTTGAGGGCGCAAAATAGGCTCTCAAAGTAAGGACATGTGACATCTTTTATTGATTGCCAAGCACGTAGTCAATGACGGCACGGTTTGCTGCATCGACCTTTTTTGTGTTGGTACGTATGTACACCTTTGTAACGCTTGCGCCCGTTGTCATGCTGTGACCGAGCGCACGGCTGATTGTGTCGTCGCTTATATCCAAGTCGTATGCAAACGTAGCCCACGTATGGCGTGCCCAATAAAGCGTAAGATTGTCAATGCCAATGCGCTTGCCCATTTCGCCAAGCCAATAGTTGCACTTGTTGGCAAACATGTTGTAGCGGCTCACCGTATCAAACCAACGCAGTAGGTGGCTGCTGCCCTTGTACTTGTCAAGTATGGCTTGCGCTTCCGGCTCTACCTTTATATTATATAACTTGTGTGTCTTGCTTCGCAAATACTGAATGCGCCCGTCCGTAGGCTCTGCAAGGTCTGACAAGTCTGCAATGTTGATGCCTATGAGGTAGAACGTAAGCAGAAAGCAGTCCTTGTAACGCTGCTCGTGCTCTGCGCACGGCAGGGCAATGAAGTCACGCAGTTGCTTTAGGCTCATGCTGCGCTTCGGCGTTTCCTCATACTCAAAGTCAAAGTTGCGAAAAGGGTAGAAGCTGATTGTTTCTTGCTTAAGCGCAAAGTTGAACACAGCACGCAGGTTTCTGAAATGGATACTTCGCCCGTTTGGCTTCGGGCTGTACTTCATAAGAAAAAGCTTGAAGTCTGTCAGCCACTTTACATTCATCTGCTCAAATGTAAGGCTGTCATAGTGTGTAAACTCGCTTACAAGCGCAATGGTGCGGTCATATATCCTGCGTGTGCTGGCATTCTGCTTAAGCGCAATGAAGCTGTCGTATGTGTCCTTGAAAAGGTGAGGCAGGTCGTTTTCGTCCTCTTTTTGCAAAAATGATATAAGAGCCTTGTCCGTATAGCTGCGTAGCTTACCCGACGTTTGCAGCTGCAACAGCTTTGTTTCCGCTTCGCTGCAACGCTGCCTGATGATTGCGTTAAGCACTTTCCTGTTCGTAATGTTTTTGATGCACTGTGCATCTGCATCCCAATCTCCCGGCGCAACGTCGATACCCAGCGGAACGTAAAAAGTATGCCTGCGTGCTACCGCAAGCTTCAGCGGATATGTGCCGTCCTTATGCTTGTATCGTATGTCAAGCCTTACTGAAACCTTTACCATGCCTAAACAAACAAGGGCAAAGAATTTGCAACTTTTTTGCAACTTTTTTGCCCCAAATAGTCCATATTTGCCCTAAAATGTCCTGCTGCATTTCGCGGGGCTGACCCGCTGAATCAGCGGAGAGAAGGGGATTCGAACCCCTGATGCGCTTTCGACGCATACACGCTTTCCAGTCCTACTCACTCCGCTATTTACTGCGTTGATTTTCAACTGTTTGTAAAACACACCTACGCGATTTGCAACTTTTTTGCAACTTTTTGCTTATTTGAGTGACATTTGCATCAGTACGCGATACCATGCGCGTATGTCCTCCTTTGCTACTGTAAAGTCGTCAAAGTCGGGGTTGATGCTCCTGCACACTATTCGGCTATCGTCCTCCTTGCACGGGAAAACGTTCTTTACGATTGGGCCGTTCACAGTGTCAAGCTCGTAAGTCCTGCCCCACTCAATAAAAGCTGCTTCATTTATCCGCTTGACAAGTATCTTGCTGCCATTCGGATATTCGGGAGCCATGCTGTCACCTGTAATGGTGCTGGCATGGCTTGCGTCTTTTATGGGGCTTACTATCATTTCACACTCGTATTCCTGCACGGACGCTTCAAAGTTCCTTGGACTGCCACCCTGCACACATATAGGCAGCAGCGGAACGTATGTAACGCTGTCAGCGTTTGAAGCAAAAGAAGCAACAAACATTTCACCTACACCCTCGGACACCCAATCAGCATTTACCTGCGGGAACTTGTCTTTGAGTGCTTTCACAACCTTTGCGCTCGGCTTGCGCGTATTCTGCACGTAGGCGTTACTCACGTCAATTTCCTTTTGAAGTTGAGCAACGCTTAAGCCCAGGTTGCGAGCCAAAACGCCCATTCTTTCCTTAAAATCCATAAATTTTATTCAAAAACGCTTAATAATCTATAAATTTATATAGTAATTTATAGGCAAATTTAGTTTTTTATACGACCTTTGCCAACGCATTACCTTTTCGGGTGCAAAATTACTAATTTTATTTCAAAACAAAGCAGAATTATAAATTATTAAGAAAATGGAAATTACGACTAAGAAAGACAAAGACCGAGCTGTTTATGACAGATTCATGCAGCTTGTGGATGATGGGCTGTCGAAAACCGACGCGACCTACAAAGTCATGTCGGAGTTCAACATCTGCACGCCCAGCACAGTATTGAACATCAGAAAGCGCATCGAGGGGGGTGCTGCTGTATGACGAGCGTTGAGCCTAAAGTGAGTGATGCGGGCTGGTATAACGTCAACGAGACAGCGCAAGCGTTGAGCGTTGACCGCAAGACCATCCTGCGCCACACGGAGAAAGGCTATATCAAGTGTAAAGTTAGAAAGTGTAATAACCGGCGTGTGTACTCAGGGCGAGAAATCAAACGCTATTGGGGAGCACAGTATTAAGTACGACAACTTATGAACGAGCAAGACGCAATATTTAACTTAATCAGCGTGCAAAACGCTTTAAACACAACTGATATGGCAAAGAGATTCACGGACACAGACAAGTATAAAAAACACTTTGTTCGCTCTCTGAAAGCGCCATACAAGCTGTTGTGGGACTACATCCTTTGTGACTGCAACCATGCAGGAATATGGATTGTGGACTTTGAAGCGGCCCGTATGTATTTAGGCAAGGACATCAAGCTTAACGAACAGGCTGCACTTGAAGCTTTCAACCGCGACGAGAAGCACGTTATCCCCATCGATTGCGGCGACAAGTGGTTTATTGTTGGCTTCATTGAATACCAATACGGAGTTCTCAACCCTCGTAACCGCGTACATGCAAGCGTCATTAAGATGTTAGAGCGGTACGGGCTTTGGGCAGACGGCAAAATCAACCTTGACGTTACAAACATTCCCGTGCGTAAGATTCCACAGCAGCGTGGCGAAGACGGGAGCGTTATAAGCGAGGACGAGCTGCTGGCAGCTGTGACAGACATCAAGCCAAAGGGCTACGAAAGCATGAACTTTGACTTTGTGTGTGAGGACTTCAAGGACATCTTCTACACATGGTTGAACTACAAGCGTGAACGCAGGGAAAGCTACAAGACGCAAAGCTCGCTGGAAACGGCATACAAGCGACTTCTCAACTGCGGAAACAAGGACAAGGCAACAATGCGGCTCGTAATTGAACAGAGCATAGGCAATAATTGGGCAGGCCTTTTCCAGCTGCGTGAACGCAAAAATGCAGCTTCTACATCACATGCAACGGACAAGGTTTCAGAAGAATACAAAGGATGGAAACGATAGGAACACTTATTGAAAGACTGCGTGACACGGGCTTTCAGATGCCCGAGCGCATCATGCTTCAAGTGCCAAACGCGAAGCAGCGCCTATACAACGGCTTGCGCTACATGCTTACGAAGCAGGGCGAAACAACGCAATGGCTACCTGAATATGACCTTATAGCCGATTGGCTCACTGACAACAAAGGCAAGGGACTATTGCTTGCTGGAAGCTGTGGCCGTGGAAAGACGCTTATTGCGACACGTGTACTGCCACTGTTCTTTGCAGAAAGGAATCTTATCTACTCTATCTATAACAGCTATGACCTAAACAGCCGACAGCGTGAAGTTTTCAGGTCACACATTCTTTGCATCGACGACCTGGGCATAGAAAACGAAAGCGTACAGTACGGTGAGCGTAAAAACGTATTCGTTGAACTGATTGACAGCGTGGAAAAGAAAGGAAAGCTGCTTGTGGTAACTACAAACTTGACGCAGGACGAAATAGAAGAAAAGTACGGCACACGAACTATTGACCGATTCTTCTCTTGCTGCGAGATTATCAATTTCAGCGGAAAAAGCTTAAGAAAGTAATACACCTATTTATATATAATGTAATATGGCAAAACAAGTTTTAATCAAACAAATGGTGCTGTCTAACTTTAAGAACATTCGCAGTATGAATGTTGAGTTTGGCGCACAATCGACAACCGTAAGCGGTACAAACGAGCAGGGCAAAAGCACTGTCTATGACGCTTACTTGTGGTGTCTGTTCGGTATCACAACGCGCAAGAACGACTGTGTACAGCCGACTGACGAGAACAACGAAATCGTTCACAAAATCGACACGGAAGTAACGGTCGTGCTCATTGTGGACGGAGTGGAAACAACGCTGCGCCGCCGCCTGACTGAAAAATGGAAGGCAGAGGGAACAGCCGGGGAAAAGTTCATCAGCGCCCCCATGGAACGCTTCTACAACGACGTACCTTGCAGCGTGAAGGAATTTGAAGGAAAGCTCAACAGCATCTTCAACATTGACAGCTGGCTCATGCTCTCTAACATTAAGACGTTCATGCAGCAGAAGATGGAGGAACGCAGACGCATCCTTGCCAGCATTACGGGCGAAATCGACACGGACGCGCTGCTTTCGGAGTTCCCGCTTGTAAAAGCAGAGCTTTCAAAGGGCAAGACGCTTGAAGAAGTGCTTAAGCAGACAGCAAGCACAAAGAAGCGTGCGCAAAAGGAAATCGACAGCATTCCAAATCAGATTGCAGCGCAAGACAAGCTTCGTGTTACTGCCGACTTTGCCGCCCTGCATGAGCAAAAGGGCGAGCTGGATGCACAGATTGCAGACCTTGACAAGCTGCTGGAGGGCGACGCAACGGAGCTTGAAGCTGACAAGCGCAACCGTGATGAACTTGCGAAGCTCAACACACAGCTGTCACAGCAACGCACGGCATGGTCTAACAATCATTTTGCAGTGCTTCAAAAGCTGCGTGTTGCAGTGATGAACGCACAGGATGAAGTGCAAAAGGCGGAGCGTGAACAGCAGAAGCACGCCAACGACTACAACACCGTGTGCAAGAAGCTTAAGGACTTGCAGACGCAATTTGAGCAGAAAAAGCAGGAATGGCTCACTAAGAACAACGAGGAATTTTCCTACGTGCCTAAGACCGTTTGCGAATGCTGCGGACAGCCTCTTTCAGCAGAAGCACAGCAGCGCATGTACGACAAGGCTGCAACGGAGTTTAATACGAACAAGGCAGACGTATTGCAGCGCATTTACAACGAGTGCGGACAGCTCAACACACAGATTGCTATGCTGAAAAAGCAGAAAGAAGCCTACGAAACGACTACGCAGGCAGAGGACGCAAAGCTTGTGAGCGACAAAAAGAAGCTCGTGGAAACAGCTACACAGGAACGTAATGCGGAAGAAGCAAATACCATTGAGCAGGACAGCAATATCAAGGCTACGCAGGAGAAAATCAATGTGCTGCAAGCTTCCATGAACAAGCCCGTGTCACAGACGGATGCAGAGAACATTGCAAAGCGCAATGAGCTTAAGCGCCAGCGTGACGAGATTGTCAAGCAGCTTGCCGGCGAACAGACTAACGCCAACATTAACAAGGAAAAGGAACGCTTGAACAACGAAGCTTCCAAGCAGTCACAGATTGTCGCCGACTGTAACGCAATGCTGGAGCAGATACGCAAGTTTAACCGCAAGGTGCTTGACGCTACGGAAAGCAAGCTCAACGTGTTCTTCCAGCTTGCGCGGTGGAAGTTCTCGGAGCAGAACAAGACCAACGACGATGAGCAGCAGGTTTGCACAGCTGTTTACAAGGGCATTGAGTACGACCGCTTGAACAATGCAGGACAGGTCAACGTCGGCATTGACATCTGCGAGGGCATAAAGAAAGCATGTGGCGTGGAGCTGCCACTGTTCGTTGACAACGTGGAGAGTGTAGAGAACGTGCTGGGCACACAGTCGCAAATTATCAAGCTTCGCTTTGTGCCAGGCGCACAGCTTACAGTAGAAAAGGACGTATAACTATGAAAGTAATCAATAATTTAATAACGCGAGTAATCGCACAGTTTAACAACAAAAAAAGTACAGCAATGGACGAAAGAAAAACAGAGTTTATGAAAGCAACGGAAGAAGCTTTCATTCAGTTGGCGCAAAAAGCCAAGAGTGACGAAAACAAGGCAATCGTAGTGATTGCAATCGACAAAGCGGCTGACGGCAAGACAGGAACGATGGCTGCTGTTTGCGGAACGGGCGAAAAGGTTATCGAAGGTATCTTCGAAGCCATTGAAGATGAACACGCTGGCAAGCTGTTCAAAGAAGCTTACAAACGCAGTGCGCTCGCACACTTATTGAAAGTTCTTTCAAAGTAACATTTATTATTCACATCTAAAATCACCGTAACAATGGAAAACGAGATTCAAGTAATGAAGCCTGCACAGTTGCAGTTCTTCGGCTCGTCAGAGGGCTTCGAGCTTTGCCAGCGCATGGCAAAGGTGTTCGCAACAAGTTCACTTGTTCCAACGCAGTATCAGAACAACATGTCAAACTGCATCATTGCAATGGAAATGGCTTCGCGCATCGGAGCAAGCCCGTTGCAGGTCATGCAGAACCTCTACATCGTGCATGGCAACCCCGGCTTCAGCGCGAAGTTCCTTATTGCATGTATCAACGCAAGCGGCAAATTCAGTCCGCTGCGCTACGAGTTCCAAGGCAAGGCTAACACGGACGATTGGAGCTGCCGTGCCTACGCTGTTGACAAGGAGGGTGAAGTGCTGCACGGTGCATGGGTGTCAATCCGTATGGCTAAGGCAGAAGGCTGGTACAATAAGAACGGCAGCAAGTGGCAGACCATGCCTGAGCTTATGCTTCAGTACCGTGCCGCTGCTTTCTTCCAGCGCACGTATGCGCCCGAAATCAGCTTGGGTATGCAGACAGCGGAAGAGCTTGCCGACGCTGTGGAGATTGTGGACGCACCACAAGCTGCTGCACCCGTTCCTGCTGCATCGCCCGAAAACATTGCAGCCGAGTTGCAGAAGCAGGAACAAGCCAACAGTGAAACGCTGGGCATGGGTGACGACAAAGCTGCTGACCCTGCACCCGCTGCACCTGCGAACAAGCCTGCAAACGCTGGTGGCACAACAGCACAGCCAGCTGGAGGCGTGAAGCCGATGGGCGCACAGCCAACACCTGACATGTTCAAGTAATCTTCAAGCAGCGTATGAAACTGACGGTATTAAGCAGTGGCTCGGAAGCCAACGGCTACATACTACAGAATGAGAGTGAAGCAATCGTCATTGAGTGCGGTTGCTCACTCTCACGCTGCGAAGAAGCTTTGGGCTACAACGTGAGCAAGGTCGCCGGGTGCCTTATCTCGCATGAGCACGGTGACCATGCCCGTTTTGCAGCCAAATACGTTAAGCGTATGCCGTTATATGCAACGCAGGGGACACTTGATTCACTTCGCTTGGAAAACGGCTGCAACGCGACTGCAATGCCGCTTAAAACAACGATGCAGATAGGCAGCTTCAAAGTGATGGCATTTGCGACACAACACGACGCTATACAGCCATGTGGTTTTCTTATCAAGCATCCCGACATGGGCCTGCTGCTGTTTGCGACTGATACGTATTACCTGCGCTATACGTTCCAAGGCTTGAACTACATTATGTTTGAGTGCAACTATGACAAGCACATACTTGACGATAACACACGTAACGGCATCGTGCCTATGGCAGTGCGTGAGCGTGTGCTACGTAGTCACATGAGCGTCGCCGACTGCATAAAGACGCTAAAGGCAAACGACTTGTCACAAGTGCGTGCAATCATGCTGCTTCACTTGTCAGGGAACAACAGCAATGCGGACAATTTCTTGCAGCGTGTGAAACGCAATACGGGCAAATACACGCTCATAGCTAAAAAAGGTGTAGAATTAGAACTGTTATAACTGAAAACATGAACATAAAGAAGTATATTGAAGAAGCATACAAGACAGCTTGTGAAAATGGATTCCACGACGAAGACAAGCCTATTGAGCACTGGCTTATGCTTGTAATAACGGAAGTGTCGGAAGCAGTGGAAGCCGACCGCAAAAGCAAGCGTGCAAACGTAGCGATGTTTGAGCGTGAAAGCAATACGCCACAAGCACCCGAACATGTAACAAAGCATTGGCAGTTTTGCTTTGAGCAGTTTGTCAAGGACACGCTGGAAGATGAACTTGCCGACATTTGCATTCGCTTGTTTGACCTTGCAGGAACATTCAACTACACAACAGTTGAGCCTTTTACATCGGAAGACTTTAACGACATGCTTATTGGCAAGTTCAAGCAGCATACGGCTACGAAAATTGCCTACGAGCTATGCACGGAACTTGCACGACCAAAACCAACCCTTATCAGCATTGAAATTGCACTTGCATATACGCAGTGCTGGGCAAAGTCACTTGGAATTGATTTGGAGTGGCACATTGAGCAGAAGATGAAGTATAACAAGCTGCGTACACGGCTGCACGGCAAAAAGTATTGAGCCATGCCTATCAAGCCCGAAAACAAAGCTCGCTACCCGAGCAACTGGAAAGCAATACGTGCGTCGATACTACGCAGGGCGAACAACTGCTGCGAGTTTTGCGGAATACCGAACTACACGATAAGGGAAAACGGCTCAAAAGTGGTGCTTACGATAGCACATTTAGACCATACGCCCGAAAATTGCGACCCTGCAAACCTGCGTGCGCTGTGTCAGAAGTGCCACAACAGCTATGATGCGCCACACAGAGCGGAAACACGAAGAAAGTCAAAACTTCAACAAAGTAAGTAGATATGTCAGACTTTAACGGAAAAATCGTAGCATGGAATGACGGCAGGACTATTGCCGTGCTGGAAACGGAAGATTGGTTTTACGTTGCGCTGAACTACCGTGACCGCGAAGACGAAAAGGACAGGCTTTGGGTGCTTGACCCTGCACCCGTAGGCGAGTACAGGCCTGCGACATACGAGGAACGTGTGCGCTTTCTTAAGGAGCTGCCGCGTGAATGTTCATTCTCAATCGACAAGCAGGGGCGTGTCATAGACATCAAGTTTCACAACGAGCCTTGTATGCCAGCAGCCGAACCGTTAGAACAAGAGCCTCCCCAGGCTGCTGCACCCGTCGGACAGAAAGAGCAAAAGCAGTACAACACGTATGAAAAGCTTGGGCTTGCATTCCTGCCATACTTGGATAGCAGCAAGCCTTATGACAGCAAGTTTCCGCAGTTCTTTTCGGAGGACTTCGAGGACTGCAACTATTTGCAGCTCGTAGGGGCTACAATAGGCTATTTCAACAAGGCTATCCGGCGCAATGCGCACGCCTTTGTTTTAAGTCAGGAATACGAGCGAAACCTTATCAATCTTGGCGCACAGCTTTCGGACATTGACTTCTCGGAGCTTATGCGCGACAATATGCAGCACTTGTACAGTGGGCTTCTTTGCTTAAGCAACGGCAACGGCTACAATGCGCTGCTATGGAAAACGGAAAAGGACGCTAAGACAATGAGTGCCGTTTTCCTTTTCGACTGCTGCAAGATTGGGGCGGTTGCTACGTATAATGCGAAAGGAAAGCAGGAAACAGTGCTTTTGAGCAAGCGCATGGGCAATGACCAAAACCTTGCTTACAGCATGTTTCGTATGCTGTACTTGTTTTTGTACGCAGAAAAGAACGGCAAGGTGCAAGAAGTGGAATATGAAAATTCGCCACGTGCAAAATGGCTTTCTGCGCGTAAGCTCCCGCCAAACCCGCTTGTAGAGTACCGCAACAGCACGTACTATACGACCATCAGCGTTGACAGGCCGTTTGCTATAAGCGGTCATTGGCGCAATCAGTATTGTGGGCGTGACAAGGACGGAAATCCTATTCACAAGCGAATTTGGATTGAGGAACACGAGCATAGCGGCTATCATCGTATGGCCGGCATACTCTCCAAAAAGAATATGTAAAATAGATTCAACATGAAAAGAAGTGATTTGGTAATTAAGAGGCTTCATGGAATGGGACTTATTAAAGACCCTTCACAATGTTTGGTGTATCATCATCGAGGCAACGGGCAAGGTAGCTTTTCATGGGTCATATCCAGCGGCACACTTGATATTGGAAGCACGGAAAGCATGAAAGAGTGTCTTTCGTGGTCACGTTGGATATATAATGCACAGCTGCATGAAATATTCCCATACTTCGATGGTCAGCAAGTAAGATATGGGGAAATATTAGAACCATTAACGCAAAGGGATTTCAATAAAATGTAACAACTATGAGCAAGGACATGACAGAAATTCAATTCTACAAGCTGTTTAACGAACAGCTCAAATGCGAACACCATTGGGATGGTGAGAAGTGCATTGTGTTTATTGACAAATGGCAGCTGGAAGCGTTCTTTGATGCTTTCAAGGGCTGCACACTACTGACAGACGAGGGGCAGGAATGCGTTATGAAGGACGGCTACATTGCTTTCGACATTGTGCCTTTCTGCGAGTTCTACGGCATTGACGCAAAGGACGTTTTCGAAGAAGAATAAGCTATGAAAAGAGTTATCTATGCGCTGCTGCTGTTGGCGGTGATTTACGCTTCGCTGTGCTGTGCAAGCTACGTGTTTTCACACTGCTGCAAGCCAAAGCCCGTCTTATATGCAATGTGAACTATGACAAGGTTTGAGTACGACGAAATGCAAAGGGGTGATGCCGTCCGCGTAACACGTGACGGCATTGCCAGGCTGCTTTCAATAGCATGGAAAAGGAATGGCTTTATTGGCGCAAACGACGGAAACGAGTATGAGCTGGACGAGTGCGAGCCAATCCTGCTGTCTGACGTGGAAGCACTTCACAAGCTTGGATTCCGAAAGCAGTTTGGCTTTATGGTATCAGATGTATGCTACTGTTTTGGCTGGCTTGATATTTATGCTGACCATATAAGCATTTGGATGGACGAGTTAGGCACAACGCAAAGGGGTGTTGTGGGCTACAAGTATCTGCATCAGGCACAGCAGAAATTCAGGGAGTTACACAATGAGAATTTAAAACTTAAATACGACAAATAAATGTTAGAAGGTTATAGGAAAGGGTATGCAGTAATGACACCCGATTTTGAAGGCATCGGTTTTGAGGACGAAAGCCTTGAAAAATGCAAGGAATACTGCTATAACGGTCACGTTATTGTAGAAGCAATCCCAAAGAAATACGGCATAAACATTGAAATCAAATGGTACAGGCCTTATAAGTGGGTTGAGCTACGCATAAGAAGACGTGAGTTTAATGTGCTATGGCTGCACATAAGATGGTGGCATGTATATCGTCACAAGTACGGGCGTGAAGTGCTTTACACAGGTGGTAAGTACGGAAGCAGGAAAGGAGGGTTTATTGATTGAATGAATAAACAGATTCGCAAGGATTTAAGTATGCTATACAGTGTGTATAAAAACGTCTGCAAGCAGCGTAACGAACAGCCGATTTGCTTGAGCAAATGGGTGAAAAAGAACTTTATTTTTGCACAGTATTTATGAGTAAGCACAAGAAACAAGTACGACAAGAAGCTGTGAAAGTGCTGCAACGGCACTTGAACTATTTCTATAAGCTGGGCTATAAGCAGTTTATGGCAAGCGTTTCCACGTATAACTATATTGCAATATGGCTGACAGCAAAGGACGGTGAAGGCAGGGACATCTACCTGACATTACGCCTGGACTTGGATAAGCTGGACGTGGAGTTTGAAACAGAATTGAATATAGACAAGCGTGTTTGTGTCAACAGAACGCTTAAAGGCTTTGACTTAAGAGATAGCAGCGGGCAACCCATGCAGTTGCTTTACACACGAAAGCTAAAAGCAAAGCACATACTAATTGGTTACGCACGTTGACATGAATACACGCACGGACACAATTTTGCTGCTTACAGTCGCCTTTACTTATGCGCTTGGTTGGGCAGACACAGATAAGGCAATTTTTGCCCTGCTGTGGATAATGACATGCAAGGTTTGTGCTGCTGTGAATAGATACCTACATTTAGACTAAGCAATACTAAGTGTCAATAAACGTTCAAAATAGGCGGTATTAGTTTAATAAAACTTAATATCGCTTATTTTTATATAGTTTTGATTAGGTTTTTCCAACTTTTCTTGCGAACTTTGCCAATGCAAACGACAAACAACAGTTTAACAAACAAAAGATACGACAATGAAAAAGGACGATTTTAAGTTGATTAAGGTGCTTGCACAGGAAACAGACACTAAAAAGGGTGTTGTCAAGCGCATTGAGTTACACGAGTTCATGGGTAAGAAGTTCAAGTTTACCTTTGAAAACAGCAACGGAACACCTTGCGGTTGGGACTACAAGCACAGCATTAAGGTGTTCAACACTAACAGCGACGAGTGGAAGAATATTGCGGACAAGAGCGAGATTCTTTCCTATTCCAAAACTCACATTGATTGCGCAAGCTACTACGGCAACGCTTATTCGCTGGAGCAGGGAGCTAAAAAATTCATGGAAGCCTGCAAGCTTTACGTAAACGACTTATACAACTAATAACGAGCAAGTATTATGGCACAGAACAGAGTTTACAACATGGCAATCGAAGCACTTGAAAACGAGTGCTTCGACATGCAGGACGAGTTTAAGAACGAGCAGATTGCAGAGGCGGTTCAGCACATCGATTCACTGCTGCATTCGTGCGGTAACAAGTCAAGGCAAGTTATATGCGTAAAACTTGGAGAGTGTTATGTCAAAGTTTGCAACGCAAGGCAAAACAGCTGGGTAAGCGTTTCTTCGCAAGGCTGTACGGGCGTTTCACACTCACTTGCATACATCACTCACAATACGCGAATTATTGCGCAGAACGAAGTTAAAACGCTTATAGACATGATTAACGAAGCGTGGTATTGCATGAACAACGATTAAACAGTACGGCAAAATGGCAGATATAATAAAGCATACGGAACTATTGGCTGCAAGCACAAGCTCGCATAAGGGCTTTCGTGTTGGCGACTACATTACAGACCGACATAGCAACAGCTTCTATAAGATAGACGGCACAGAAAAAGTGTGTCACGATGAGCACGAAACACTGTACTATGTTTGCTTAGGCATCAATCCCATCACGCTTCAACCTGACGGTGAAGACAGGAAAATGTCGGAAAACGAGCTTAACGAATATTACCACGTCTTAAGCATTGATGCAGTAAAGGTGCGCGACATTGCGCACAAGGTTATGTTTGAAGGCGCACAAGTTGAGCAGTTCGAAGAAAGCGGAGAAAATGCCCTTATGACGCTGGGCAATAAACAGTCCTTAATTTCCCTGCGTGAAAGCATTGAGAGGTCGCAAGCCATTGTAAGTGCTACGCAGGAGTATTGCAAGCTTATACGCACACAGCTTATGAGCGATATTCAAAAAAAGCTGGACGGCGTGAATGAAATCGTAAGAAAGATGTCCCGCGAAATAAGCAAGCTTAACTACGTTATCCAAACAATTGAAACGTATGCAGGCATAAAAGAGGAAATCGTAACTGTGCAAAGCGGTGAGCCTGCAAGTGAAAACACGCCCATAGTCATTCGCCAGGCAGTCATGTTTATGGACGAGGAAATTGCGCTTTTCGACGATGATTTTGATTGGCAGAAGATAGACAAGTTTGACAGCTGGCTCGTTGACAATGGTAACTTCAAAACACTGCTGCCGGACGAGAAAAGCATAGTTGCAATAAAGCCGCGCAGAAAGGACAAGGAGTATGCAAAGAACGACGCTTGGTATAACTTTGTAATGAATCAGCCCAATCATGTGACGCTTTTCCTTATAAGGAACGGGGAAAACTTGTATAGGCTGGAAAGTGAGCACATTGCGCTTGATGATAGAATGTTTCCAAACCTTGACGAATACGCAAAGGCTATTGAAGAAGAAAGCAAGGTTATTTGGCGTAGCAACGACGATGACAAGAAATCTGACCGTATGCGCAGACGCTATACTAAAATTGCGTTCCTGCTGCAAGGATTGCTTGACCGTTCAGACGTGTTTTCACCACACAATGTAAAATGCAGCTTCTTGAAGTATGAAGGGCTTGACAGCAAAGCAATAGAAATGCGCTACGAGCTTGATACAAGCCGCCTGCTTACAGATGGCCGTCCGTCTGTAACGGATTGGATTAAGCAGCTTAACGAAAAGCTGACAGAGGGTAAGCGTATCGTCCTTGTTACAAGTGGAAGATGGGACGAATACAGATACGGTTATTCGTTTTCTGATAAGAATTTCTTACGTTACTATTCGTCAGAATTTTCTCAGCCTGACTTCCCGTCAGACGGCATTTACTCACTTAAGAAAAATCCTCAATACAAGGCGAGTGAATACTTTGATTATCCAAGAACTTCACAGCCGTATTGCTTTTCCTACCTGCCCGATAACGACGCTTACTCATGGACGGAAGGCTTCACGAAGCGTAAGAACAAGGTGAGCATTGCGGTCAACTTGAAATATGGCGGAATCATTAACTATGATGATTTGGACTTGAACGAGCTGGAATACTACTTGAACAATAGGCTATACCGTTCGCAATATTACTTGTACGTGCGTTTGCTTAAGGCAGCAAAGCAAATAATACTGCACGAAAAGAAGCAGGAGCAAGACTTTGTTTCAATGCTTGCAGGACAGTGTATTTGCGAGGGCCTGGAGCCAAAGGACGGAAAAGACCTACACGACATTATAGGAATTGCGCTGCAAACAATCAAGGACAGGCTAAAGTGGAAACGCCCAATATCCTCTAAGGAAAAAGAAACGTACACGCTTGTCAAGCGCACACTATTCAGCAAAGCTTTCGTTAGCAAATATTTCAAAGCATACAAATAACAGTACGACATGAACTTATTTTCAAACAACCCCGACTTTTACCCCACGCCTACGCCCGTCATTGAAAAGATGATGATGAGTGAGGACTTTATTGGCAAGACGGTGTTAGAGCCGTCTGCCGGCAGTGGGAACATTGTAAGGTGGCTTAAGCAGAACGGAGCTGGCGAAGCGATTGCTTGCGAGAACGACCCGCATTGCCGCAAGCTGCTTGCTGGGCAGTGCCAGCTCATTGCTAATGACTTTCTGACTGTTACAGCAGAGCAAGTGAGCCACGTTGACTACATCGTAATGAATCCACCATTTAGCCACGGAGCTGACCACATCCTGCACGCATGGGAAATTGCGCCCGCTGGATGCACGGTTATTGCGCTGTGCAATACAAGTAACCTGCGCAATGAGTATTACAACACAAAGCACTTGAAGTTGAGCGAAACGGTACAGCTTAATGGCAGTAGCGAGGACTTAGGACATGTCTTTGACAGAGCAGAACGACGCACAGGCGTAAATGTATCACTTGTTAAGCTGTATAAGCAAGGCAGCGGTGAAAACGAGTTTGACGGGTATTTCTTTTCCGCTGTTGACGAGGACGCTGCCAGCGGCAAAGACGGGCTTGTTTCATACAATTTTGTGCGTGACATTGTAGGCCGTTACGTGCAAGCGGTGAAGCTGTTTGACAGTGTTATGCAGGCAGCAAAGCAAATAAACGAAGCTGCTGACTTTTTCGACTACACAACAGTCGTTGATGAAAAGACGGGTGAGGAAAAGCAGGCAAAGAACACGTATGGCAGTCTGCCCGTAACATTTGGCGCTATACTGTGCAAGAACGATGAAGATGTTCACGGCGACAACGGCACGAAAATAACGCATGAGCAGTACAAGAAGTATTTGCAGAAGCATTATTGGAAAATCATCTTCAAAAAGCTTCACATGGAAAAGTACGCGACTGCGCAACTGCGTGAGAACATAAACAAGTTCATTGAGCAGCAGACGCACATTCCTTTCACTATGGCCAACATCTACCGAGTGCTGGAAATCGTTGTAAAGACTAACAGCCAGCGTATGCTTAAGGCGCTTGAAGAAGCTTTCAACACGATTTGCAGTTTGTCAGCAGAGAATAGCACTGCGGGCGAGAAGTGGAAGACAAACGCGAACTATATGGTAAACAGACGTTTCATCTGCAACTGGATAACGACTGTTGGCACATGGTACGGTAAGATGGAAGTGCGTGAGTGGAGCAGCTACAATGACAACGCAACGAAGATTAACGACGTGTGCAAGGCACTGTGCTACATGACCGGGCGTAATTGGGAGGAAATAGGCACGCTGGGCGAGTACGTGCGCAAAAACGAGCCTGAATGGGGCAAGTGGTTTGAGTGGGGCTTCTTCCGTTGCAGGGGCTACAAGAAAGGCACGATGCACTTTGAGTTTTTGGACGAAGACGTTTGGTTTAAGTTCAATTACGAAGTAAGCAAGCTTAAGGGCTGGAGCTTGCCCCAAAAAACACAGCAGGAGCGTAAACAAAGAACGAAGAAAAGCAATACAACAGAAGTAACTTTATTTTAACTTTTAAAACTTAAGTAACATGAAAGAAATCAAGTTGAATGTGCCTGATGAAAAGGCATCTGCATTTGCAGAAGAGTTTGTAAATCTGTGCAAGAAGCACGGTGTAGGTGTTGACGGTATCAATCCAGCAAAGGATGACCGCCCTGTAACGGAACGCATAAAGACGTTTGAAGATGCTTACTATGCACTTGGCGACGAGCACCCGCTTGTTAGAGAGTGGAACGCTATTGCAGACGTTGTAAGAACGGCTGGCGGCTTTAGCAACGAGCTGATTGCATACCTCAAAATCCGCATTATCGCAGCTGCACTTAATGAGGGCTGGGAGCCTACATTTGAAAAAGGCGAATACCGCTGGGCACCGTGGTTTGACCTCTACACGCAGTCAGAAATTGACAAAATGGACGAAGAAGAAAAAGGCCGTGTGCTGGGCCGTTCGAACAGCTATGCGTATGCGTCCGCGGGTGTGGCGTTTTCGTACGCGCATTACGCTTCCCCGCACTCGCACGCGTCCGGCGGCGGTCGGCTGTGCTTCAAGAGTGAAGCGTTAGCGGAGTACGCAGGAACGCAGTTCCTGAAAGAATGGTCTGACTTGATGATGTTCACGAAGTAACAAGGTGACTTTGCAAGCTACGCTCGAAAGAGCGTAGCTTCGACACGATTTTTTACATTTCAGCAACTTTATAAAAAATGAGTATGAGCAGGAACGAACTTGAAAAGCAGTACAAAAAACTGCTGAAAGAGATTGAGCAAATGCGAATGTACGACGGCAGGAACAAAGGCGTTGACGTGTATGTTTGCAGCAAGTGCGGTAAGACAATCTACACGCGCTATAAGGACAAAGGCGCTACACCTTTCACTATCTCATGCCGGGATAATGAGTGCAAAGGCACTATGACACATGAGCGTACTATTTCCGAAATGGACGCTATGCTTAATAAGTTGACTGTGCATAACTGGGTACGTCCTACGTTGCAGTGGCTTGACAAGCAGCGCAAAAAGGGTAAAGATGCGCTGGTTGAGCATGTTTTGAATGGTGGTTTAATGTTAGAAAGTGAGCTGTGATATGGAAATAACACCAAAATTCAAATTTGTTGAGGGCAGCTTTGATACAAAGACGAACAAAATGCTTTGTATAGCCAGCGACAATCACGGCACAGTTGAGCTTTGTTTCAAAGAAGAAGGCTGTGGGTGGAATATCCCGTTTGCAAAGATTGAACTGTTCGACAGCGGCCTATACAAGGACTTCAAGGCTACAATGAGTGACGCAAAGGCGTTGGGCGACGAAATTGCAAGACGCTGGAACGAATGTAACGACAAAAAATAAAGAACATGGAAGCAATAACAATAACATTTGACGAGCAACACGGCTGGAAAGTTCAGCAGGGCGACAAGTATGCCGACTGGCTGGGCTACGACGAAATGATGGGCGTTGTTTCTGCGCTCACAATGCCAAAGCAGCGACCTTGCTTGCAGTGGATGCGTACAAAGGAGCAACACGAAGCCTGGGAGCGTTCTATGAAAAGAGCAGCGGAAGGCTCACGCAATCAAATTTCAAAACTTGCTCTCCCGGTAATAACAGTAAAATAGTACGGTCATGCAAGGAATAATGCTTAACAACAAATACGGGCTTGAATCTGCATCTATTGGCGAAAACCCGACAAAGACGCAGACACGCAGAATATTTACGAAAGCACTGATTGACGAATACTTTGAAAAGTATTGGCAAAGTGCTTCGCTGGACGTTACGCCAATCAGCATGACCGACTACCTTATGCAGCACACACGCTACAAGGTGGGTGAAATCGTTGCTGTCAAGCAGAGTGTTGAAACAATGATTGGCGAGCTTCAAAACCCAAACTTTGCCTGCAACTATGAACACTATGAGCAGCGTTGCGATAAGGCGCGTGCATTACTTGAAAAGTATGGTACAATGTCACCGGCTTTCACAAACAAGATGTTTGTCGCAAATGAGGACTGCATACACTTTTTGAAAATCATCGACGTGCGCATTCAACACTTGCAGGACATCAGTAATGAAGACTGTGTATGTGAAGGCATATACAAGGACGTAGAGGGAGGAAGAACAATCGGCTATCCTATCGGCGTACCGTTTTACTATACATTTGTTGGGGCATTAAGCAAGCAAACAAAAAGGCAGCTATATTGGACGACTGCAAAAGAAGCTTATTCCGTTCTCATTGACACTATTTCGGGCAAAGGCACATGGGAAAGCAACCCGTGGGCAGCTGCCTACACTTACAAACAAGCAATCTATAACAAGTAACTACTATGCAGAAAACAGAAAGTCAGTCACAATGGTGGGCGCGTGAGTACATGGAACGCAGCGACGGCAAAGTTGGCGAAACAGACCTTGCAATAGCTTTCAAAGCTGGACGCAGAGCAGCACGTTTGGGCATGTGGCAGTGGTGTGCTTTGTGCAAGCCAAAGATTACCACTAACAGACGTGTTGCTGTTGTCGTTATGCTTAACCGCATAGACTACGAAATTCATACAGTCTTAACATCAGAGTACGACGAGTATGTTCAAAACAACGCTTGCGTACTTTGGTCGTATGCAGACAAACTTGTAGAATGTTCATTACCAAACACAGATTTGTTATGATTAAGGGATTTGACAGTGAAACAGAGCCTTTGAGCGAGTATGAGCGCGTTGTGCTCGTTCCTGCTTTCATACGTGGGCTTATTCCGCGTGTGGGCAAGAAAATGGCTGTAACGAACAAGCATATTGTAAGCAGCATGAAAGGCAGCTATAAAGTGTCAGATGCACGTGTACGCAAAGTAATAAACTACATTCGCGTCAACGACCTTGTGCCCTGTCTTATTGCAACGTCGGACGGCTATTATATAGCTGAATCAGAAAAGGAGCTTAAGGACTACGAGGAAAGCTTGCAGGGCCGTGAAGATGCAATTCGTGCCGTGCGCTTAAGCATTAACCGCCAGCGCAAGCAGAAGTACGGAGGACAGCAGCAGGACTTATTTAATGAAAAGTAAGTATGAAGCAAGTAAGAGTTCACATAAATGGGTATATCAGCGTTCCCGACGAAGCAACGGACAAGCAGATAGAAGAAGCTGTTGAGTTTGCTGTTGGAATAAACGGCAGCATGTCAAAGGACAATCCCGTTGACTATGATTTGGAATGGGAAAGCGGCTGGGTGCAAATAGGTATATAAACAATAAAAACAAAGAACATGGAAAAACTTAAAGTTTACGCACAGACGATTGAAGATGAAGCTGTGCAACAAATTAAGCAGATGAACGAAAGCGAAGCGTACAAGGACTGCACTGTACGCATTATGCCCGACTGTCATGCGGGCGCAGGTTGCACAATAGGAACGGTCATTGCTATCAAAGACCGTATCGTGCCAAACACCGTAGGCGTTGACATCGGCTGTGGTATGCTTGTGACTGAATTGGGCAAGCAAGAAGTCAACTTGAAAGCGTTGGACGCTGCAATCAAGCAAGAAGTTCCATCGGGCTTTATGGTACACGCTCATGCTGTTGCTCACTTTACGAAAGAGCTTGCAGAACTGCGTTGCCAAAATGTGCTCGACATGGATTTTGCAAACCGCTCCATCGGCTCGCTTGGCGGTGGCAATCACTTCATAGAGCTTGACGAGGACAGCGACGGCAATAAGTACCTTGTAATTCATTCGGGAAGCCGTAACCTGGGCGTGCGCGTCTGCAAGCACTATCAAGACATTGCAATAAACTATTGCCGTCGCAACTCCTACAACGAGCAGGAAATAGTCAAGCAACTTAAGGCAGAGGGCAGGGAAAAGGAAATACAAGCCGCTCTGCAAGCAGCAAAGGCACAGTCCCCAAAGGTTGACAAGGAACTTGCATATTTGGAGGGCGAGGACATGAAGGACTACTTGCACGACATGAGCATTTGCCAGCGTTATGCAAGCCTTAACCGTAGAGTAATGGCATTTGCTATTTGTGACACGTTGCAGCTTTCTATTCACAATCAGTTTGAAACTATCCACAACTATATTGACGTAGTGCATAAGATACTGCGTAAGGGAGCTGTGAGCGCATTGAACGGTGAACAGCTCATTATCCCGATGAATATGCGTGACGGGTCACTTATCTGCACAGGAAAGGGCAATATTGATTGGCTGTATTCAGCACCGCATGGAGCTGGACGCATCATGTCACGCAAGAAAGCAAAGGAAACGCTTAACGTTGCGGACTTTGAACAGTCAATGCAGGGAATCTACACGACTTCCGTCTGCGCTGAAACGCTGGACGAAGCACCTATGGTTTACAAGTCTATGCAGGAAATCATCGACTGCATCAAGCCAACTGTTGACATTGTGGAAATCATCAAGCCAGTGTATAACTTCAAAGCAAAGCAGTAATATTATGATACAGCAAGGTAGTAAACAGCAACGCGACGTGTCGAATCGCACAAAGAAGTTAAAAAATGATGTTAAGAAGCTTCTCTTGGAATATGAAAAAGAAGTCGGATTGGAAGTCACATTGTTAAAATGTAGGCAAGACAATTCATTCGGCATCACAACTTACGAAGTAAGCATTGAAGTGGCATTGCCAACTTTCAAAGATGATGATGAGTAATGACCTCAAATGAACAAATAGAAAAACAAACATTGTTTAATGTAAAAACAAAGCATTATGAAACTAAAGTATGTAACATTTACAGGCATTGACAACTGGACGGACTTAGACGCGCTGGAGCGTTTGCAGCAGCAGTATCCATACGCAGAGTTTGGCGTGCTTGCATCGTACCACTACGGCGAAAACGGCCCAAGTTTCCCTGAGCCATTTGTTTTCGACAACCTCAAAGGCAGAAAGCTTAACTTGTCACTGCACTTGTGCGGTTCGCTTGCAATCAAAACAGTGCATACAAACTTTGAAGCAG
>JAEEGL013907892.1_pt1 | contig 54252 bp, 74 predicted proteins | sample 9134231 | NCBI WGS metagenome assembly JAEEGL01 (sample SAMN16246548, study PRJNA631951) | gut metagenome | biome: gut microbiome; feature: rumen; material: fiber-attached | host: Bos | place: Iran: Karaj | collected 2018-10 | reverse complement strand
CTCTTCACAAAATGATTTTTTATCCTGAATATCAACATGTAATTCATCATAAGGTATTTCATATTTTTCAAACCATTCTAATGTAATTCTACGAGCTTCTCCAAGTCCAGCACATTCTCTGTCGTTTCTCACAGTAATAAATATTATTTTGTATCCTTCATTTCTTAATTTATCTAATACTTCTTTTGTATTAAATTTTGGTTCTATTTCTTTTAGAGCATCTAAATAATAAGTTCTAAAAAAATCATTTACTTCTTCAGCACTCCATCCAAATACTTCTCCAAAATTATTTGTGTTATATTTAAGTAATGATTTATTTCCGTGCTCTTTATTATATTTAAATGCATACTTCATTAATACAAAATGAGTATTGCATATAGTATCATCTATATCAAGCCCTATTCTTTTTTGGTCCATAAATTTATTCCCTCCATTAATAAAAATTAACCATCAAAACGAAATATGTAAAAATCTCATTATCAAAAAATCGGTATTTTCTATGGTTTGACTGAATGTTTATATGAATTGATTTTTCGCAATTAATGTTAGTTTTATTTTCACTCATTTGGAACAAATCCTTCAATCTATTTCACAAATTATAGGTAAATGATCACTATATTCTGTATCAATTACTTTAATACTTTGCATATTTATACCATTTGAAGTGAATATATAATCAAGTTTATAATCTAATTCTTTTGAATAATCATTTTTATCCGTTCCAGGTTCTTGAACATAACTCTTATTTTTATTGATAAATGGATATTTTGATAATACTGCATAGTATACTTATATTCTTATATTCTATCTAAAACCTCTATTCTTTTATTAAGCAAATTCCATTCTTCATCAAAATCAAAATATGCTCTTATTTTTTGCCCTTCCAATATAAATGGAAGCCAATATTTATCATCAGGGAACATTTTATCATAAGGAATATTTTGAATATCAAACCACTTAGGTTTCATTTCTTCACTTTCATTTGGTTCTCCTTGCCACTTGCTTACAATATATAAGTGAAACATAACCTTTTCTTTTTTACCCTTATAAAACTCATCGAATTCTATAATACCAACTTTTTCATATTTTGTTGGCGTAACTAATATTTCTTCTTTGGTTTCTCTTATCATTGCCTCTTCTGGAGTTTCTCCACTTTCAATTTTTCCTCCAATTCCATTAAATTTTCCTTCACCAAAGCCTCTCTTTTTCATAGCAAGCAATACTTTATTGTCTTTTTTTAATAAGCACAATGTTGTTTCTAACATTTTTTCACCTCATTTATTTCTATTATTTTATCATTTGACTCACAGTTAATTCTTAAATCCTCTTTTAAATATTTTATAACTATAATGCTTGTGAATACTTTCTCTTCATTTTGTAAGTCATTTAAATCTATCCACATTAATTTATTCTCATCAAATTCTAATGGCTCCCCATTATATTCATCAACAACAAATATACTAAGGTCAAATATTCTATCTGGGAATTCAATAATATTTTCCTATACCTACACATTAGCTTCATTTCGTATTCGTATATTAGTTAAGTTTTTCAACATTTCACTTTTATATTTATCATAATCTGCTTTTTTGCATGTCTGTATTACCATTGCTTTATAATTCTTTGTGGTATTGAATGATATTGTAGACAACATATATATTGTCTTAGCAGAATTATCTTTTACTCCTAAATATATTGCTGTTGTAATTATTGAATCATCTGTGTTTATTGTTTTTTCTTTCTCTACAAGTTCAAATCCATCTCTAGTACTTTCCAAATATTTTATTTTATCATTCAAAACATCTTCAATTATAAAATTATCATAATCATCTACTTTATATGCAAGCACTCCAAAATAGGTATTTTTATTATCGGTTGCATAAAAATCAAAACTATTTTCATCTTCTATTAACGTATAACTATTTTTTAATTCTATTTCTATTGGATATTTTTCAACGATAAATGTTTTTGTTTTTTTATTTAAATTTACTTTATATATAATTGATATCAATATTATCAAGCCTATAATTAATTCAATTATTATTTTAGTTTTTGCTTTCACTATCATATCATCCTTTCTTAAAGTAAAGTATCGTACCATTTATTATAAATTTTACCAAACATGTAAAACTCTCAACTAAAAAAATTACATTATAACTATTTTCCATTAATTTCAACGCTTACAATGGAGAAAACCATATTAGTTCTGAATCTTCGTTTTTTCTTTTTCGGTAAAATGCAACGTGTTAGTATTTTCCAATACTTTAGCAACGAAAATATACGATAATTGTTTTGCTCCTTTATTGCTTATATGCTTTTGGTAGGTGTCACTAAAAGCATTAATAGTTTCTAATATGTCTTACTTCAATGCATGGAATAGTTATTTCATGTGGCAAATCGTACAAATATTTTACTGTTTTGGCAACATCTTCTGGAGTTAAACCTGTTTCCATCACATCTTGAGGAAGCTCATTATTAGCTCTTAAATAAAAGTCTGTTTGAATTAGGCCAGGGCATACGTCTGTAATTTTTATATTGTTTCTAGCCAAATCATCTTGTATTGCCCTTCTAAACGCATTAGTACTTTGCTTCGTTGCATTATATATTGGAAACGGAGGTTCACACATAACGCCACTTTGAGAATTTATATTAATAATTTGACCATACCCTTGTTTCTTCATTATTGGAAATACACTTTTTATCATTGCAATTGTTCCAAATACATTTGTATCAATCACTTTTCTAATCCTACTAAGGCTATTCATTTCATCAAATATTGGTAATTCTAGTTTTGACATATCTCCAGAAATCCACATGCCAGCACAATTAATTAAACAATCAATTTTATCATATTTTATTTTAATATCATCTATCATATTTTTTACTTGATCATCATTTGATAAATCACAAACATAATAATTTGCATTTAGCAAATTAGATAATAAAGCAAGATTATCATTATCTTCATCTATTAATATTAAATTATTCTCTTTTAAAGTATTTGCAACAGCTTTACCCACTCCATTAGCTGCTCCAGTAACAATTATACATTTCTTTTCCATAAAACTCTCCTTTACTTTTGTTTCAAATACACTTCTGAAGCTAGTGGATTTAAAAAGTATATTAAAGTATCCTCTGTTTTAAACTCTACTGCATCCCAATCTGGTCTAACTATATATTTAAACCTAGAATCTGTTTTTACTTTTTCTTCTAAAACTTTTCTATTTTTTACAACAAAATCAGCTGCAGCTTCCCAATTTAATCTTGTCTCATCAAAAAATCTAATCTTAATCAAATTTAAATCTCCATATTTTGTTCTTACTGGATTGTTAAGCAAATAAACATTTCCTCTTTCTGTCTCTTTAACAATCTTCCCTAAAGAAAAAGCTTCTGCATCTAGTAATCTTTTATGTTCTTCACTAGCTGGAAATAAATCAATAAAATCAATGTTCATAATATCATCTATTTCTTCCAAATCTTTTTCTATTCTTTTCAAATTCATATCTATTATCTCTTTAATCATTCTTAATTGCTCCTGACCATTTATTATAATATAAAACTTCTTTACCTAATTTTTGAGCATATTCAATTTCTTGTTTGGTACTATTTCCGATATAATTATCAACATTTACAACAAATATAGCATCGGACAATTCTATTCTTTTAAAATGAGATTGTTTCAATTTTTCTAATTGTTCATCAGTTCTTTTGATATTTTTAGATACTGGATAAACAGGAGTAAGTATACAATAACCTTCTAATGCCATTTTTTCTGCGACTTTCATCATTTCTTCTTGAAATTTTAAACTTCCACATAATGTTATGACTTTCACTGCATTATTCCCTCCTTATATTTATTAATCTAAATGCTTGCTCAATAATTCTTTTAACGGCTTAAATTCGCTCAAAACATCTATTTTTTTCTCAAAATATTTTCCATCTTCCCAATATGATTTTAAACCATATGCTTCAATTCCATAATTTGAAGCATCACTTGTTATTAATCTATACTTGTCATCTACTATTTCTAGTGCCGCACAATTTGACATAAGTAATCCGACTTGAGTACTTGCTTTTGATAATTCTATTAGGCTTTCTCTTCTGCCTTCTTCATCGCAATGTGGCACAAATAGCCCATCTACTAGCCCTAAACATTCTACTATTATTAATGGTTGATCATCTCCATACTTAATCTTTAAAGAATCTGAGGAACATTCTTTAAACCAACAATTTGCACCTGCAGATACTCCGCAAATAACTTTTCCCTTTTCCCATGCTTGTCTTAAGACCTTATCAAATCCAGTTTCTTTCCATAGTTTTATCATATCAAGAGTATTGCCTCCGCCTTCATAGATAATATCAGACCATTCTATTAATTCTTTAACATATTCTTTATCTAATAGTCTATCACTTTTCAAATCTTTGCAATCACAACCATATTTTTTTCCATAAATTTCTTTCATTACTTGAAAATATCCTTCTTGATTTTCTAATAATTGTGAATGTCCTATAAATAAAAAATTAGGATTTTCTTTTCCTGTTAATCTAATAATTTCTTTATCCTGTATTTCTAATTCATATGGTAATCTTGTTCCATCAGATTTTATTCTTCCATTTTCACCTCCACCTATTGCTACAATTTTTTTACTTATATTGTTCATATATATTATCCTTTCATTAGTATCTTCCTTATTGCTTTCTTTTCTATCTTTACTAATTTATGTACTTATTTAATTCTTCTCTAAATTCATCATCAGATAATTTACTTAAATACTTATCAAAAGCTAGCGGTGAATTTGTTATATCTTGCCCCATCCAGCTTTCTTTAACATAATCTTTTTCTTCATCTACGGAATTAAAGGAAACTTCTACTCTTAACAATCCCAAATATCTTCCAAAATACTTCTTTATAGAGACCCTATTATCATCTAAATATAAATAACTTTCTCTAATTATTTCTGAATAAGCCTTCCCTTTGAACTCTAAAAATTCTTTTTCAGATATTTTTTTCTTTTCCACAATATTGTTTTCGTTATCTAAACATTCTTTTTCATATTCCGCATTTTTCTTTTGGACTCTTAATTTATCATTAATATAATATCTTTCATATTTAATAGGTTTACTTAAATTCAATCCATCTATAGATTGAATAATATATCTTTTAGTAAAATCTCTCATATTCTACATTTTATCTCCTAATTAATATTCAACTATTTTATAAAGTACTATTCTCATTTTATTTAAATAATTCAATATAACCCAATTTTAAAAAAAGTTTTATTTCATCATAACATCCAACTTCTTTACTTGGCATCTTGTAAATATATATTTTATGACTATTATTTTCTTATATTTTTTACAACCATATATGATCTTCTTCAATATTAACATTTATTTTTCTAGGATGATCTATCACATTATAACCTTTGTTTTCTAATTCTTTTTTTAATTCTAATACTTCATTATAAAATTTTGCTGAGCTTGCTATTACTATTTTTCTCATTTTAACTTTTTTCTCACTGTTTTATTTAATTTATATCAATTTCTTTACTTATTAATCTCAATATCAATTTTTATTTCTTCAATTATATGTCCAATATTGCCTTCTCCTGCATATTTATTTATATCAAAAAAGTTATCATTTATATCAACCCACTCAAGTTTATTGACTTCTTCTACTAACTCTACATCTTTATTTAAAATTCCATAATATATTTCTAAATCTTTATTAAAAGAAACATATTCAATATTCATAAAATATTTTAAATTGATGTCATATTTTGTTATATTCGTTTCTTCAACAAGCTCACGATATGCTTCATTCAATCCATCGTTTTCTTTTTCTATTTTTCCACCAACTAAGTTGTACATTCCTATATATGGCTCTTTCGTTCTTTTACACATTAATATATTTTTTAATTCTTTATCAAATACAGCAATTACATTATAATTCTTCATATAATCATCTCTTTTATACATTTTAAATAATTAATACCAAATATTATTTATTATAGTATTTTTAATAAATCTTTCATATTAAAATCTATTCTTTTTTCCGAACTCTTTTTTTGACATTTCCCAACTTTTAAAATAAATACATTCTCTCTCATTATTAAATCTAATCTCATAAATCCCATCAAAAATATCATCATTTTGTTCTAAATACCAATTAGCAATTATTGTATTTTTTTCAATTGCAATAATATTTATTTCAATCTTTTTTATAATTTCTTTTTTTACATGTTGCCATTCATTTACAATTTCATCAAAACTTTCAAAAGGTTTCATAAATGGCGATTCTTGATAATATTTCGTTTTTGCAAATAAATTACAAGCTTTATTAATGTCTTTATTAATCCAATATAATTTAAGATTTTTACACCAATTTTCTGCAAATTCTTTATCTATCATTTTTATTCTCCTCTAAATATTTATTATACAATTCATCACAATAATCTTTTAAATCTTTTATTTTGCTTTTTTCCATAAAAATTGGCTCTACAATTACTATTTTCTTAAACATATAATTACCTCCTAATATATTCAATGTAAAAATATTAACAATTTGTCTTTCAAACTCTTGACATACAATATCTGATGCACAATGTGCTAAGTATATATCTTTTCAAATAAATCGCTATATATTTTCTCATTATCTAAATCTGTTACAATTTTAATTTTGTGAATATCATTAGTTAATTCATAAGATGTATCGTCATTTATCATAGGACAACTAACTTCTTTAACTTTAAACCAATTTTTATTTATCATATATGCAATTACAGATATATCCCAAATGACTCTTTCTTCTTGCACTCCATGATATCCATCATTATAAAATCTATTTATCAAGTAATTGCATAATTCTGACTTATTTTCCATATTTTCATTTAATGTGTTTATATGTATTCGCAGTTTAGATGCAACATCTTTACATGGAATTATTGTTAATCTTGTTTTGGATTCGAAAACTGTTTTAACAGCATCTATATCTTGTCTAAAATTAAATTCTAAATTATCTTTATACTCTAATTCATTTCCACCAATCCATACAATTTCTATTTTATTAATTATTTGGGGTTCTTTTTTTATTGCAAGTGCCAAATTTGTAATCGCTCCTATTGCCAATATATATGTTTTCTCATTTTTTAATGCAATTTCAATTATCTTATTAACTGCTGGATTTTCTTCATTATAACCATTTGTAATATAATCCATTGAGCCTTTAAAAACTTTGTCTTTTACATCAAAATTAAGCCATTTACATATTTTTAATATCTCTTTATAACTTAATTCTTGTCCCTCTTCTACTAATACATTTCTAGTTTTATGAGAAAAAGGAGCAACAGTTATTGCATTAATATTAAATAAATTTTGATTTTTTAGCATATATGTTAATGCAAATTGATCATCACATTCATTATATGTATCTGTATCTAAGATTACATTTATTTTATAGTTTGAAATAAACTCATAAATTTCTTTCCAACTTCTTGATTTTCTAAATCTATTTTCGCTTTTATTATATGGCGTTTCAAATAGCATACATTCAACATTTTTTTCTTCACATTTCTCACATACATGTATGGAATCATCTATCATTATGTCTATATTATTTTCAATACAGTAGTCTACTTTTTCTTGATGTTCATATGCATTTGTAAGTATTAATTTATCATATTCAATATCATATTTTTTAAGCCATTCTATTGTCATATTATGTGGATCCGAATATTCACCATTATTTCTTCCGCTAATTATAAATATAGTATGCTTGTCTTCTCTTAATTTTTTTAAATATTTTGAACAATCTTTAATCGGTTTTAGTTTTAAAGCAATTCTTTCAATATTATTTTCGTAGTAGTTTTTCTCTTCAATTTCTGACCAATCAAACATTTTCCTGATATATACAGCTTTATTTACTATTCCATTATCTCTTAATTCTTTATCATGTTTTAAATAGTCTTTTAATAACTCTTCGTTAAAATTAGATAAGACATTATCAATATCTACACCTATATTCATTTTATACCTCATTTTTTATGTTATTAATTTATTTCTTTAAATCCGTCTCTGCTTCACAACCATAGAGCAAATTTTTATCTGTCATATTATTCTATCTCTGGTTTCGTTATTAAAATCATATTTTTATCTTCATCATATACACCTAATTCATATCTAAAATCAGCTTTTCTCAAATCTAAAAATATTTCTTTATTATCTTTCTTTAATTTTTCATAAATTTCTTTTATTTTATCTAAACTGCCATAACAAAATTTGTACAAATTTGTTGATTGTGTATATTCTTTAAAGCCTTCTATATCGTTTTTAGTATAGTCGTAAGTTACAAGCATTAGTTTAGTATTACCGTTTTTTAATTGCATCCAGGAAACTGGTTCATATTCTGTAAAATCTTCTTCAAATCCTAAATAATTTGTATAGAACATTGCAGATTTATATATATCTTTAACCACAAGTTCAATTATAATTTCCATTTTAAATATATCCCCTTATCTATTATATTTTCTTAAAAAATTATCTAGTTCATTTTCATCAGTAAAAATCTCTTCAAATATATTATATAATGTATCTGTTGATTCATATTCTCCAATAGCATAACATTTTTTTCCTAAGCCATATGCAATTCCAGCCTCAATATGTGCTGCTTTTCCAGCTGGTAAAACTAGTAAAAAATTTTTAGAGTTTTCTTCACCTTCCATATCTTGTTTAAATAATTTTAAAACTATATCACTTTTCAAATCCAATGCTTCAAATTCTTGCTGTTTTTCTTCTTGCGTTTGATTCTTATTTCCATATCCCCAATTATCTTCATTTTTTAAAAAACAATAATAAGATATATTATATTTATCAAACAAATCACATATTTTTAATATATTTTCTTTATTTCTATTTCTTCCTGCTATAAAAAATTCATATTTATTTTCCATACTTATACCTCACATAACCTCCTCATTGATTAATGTTCTTTTTCTGTTTCTTTATTAATCCAGTCTAAATATCCTTTATATCCATCTGCTATATCACAAGCAAATATTTCTGGAATTTCATAGCTATGATTATCTAAAATCGTTTCTTCAATTTCTTTATAATGTTCTTTTCTAGTTTTCATTTGAATTAATATTTCATCTGCATGTTCAATTTTACCTTCCCACCAATATGCACTTGTTAGGTTAAATAATTGGCAGCAACTAACTAACCTTTTTTTTAACAATATTTCACTAATTTTATTTGCCTCTTCTTTACTTTTGGTAGTAGTTGAAATTATAATATATTTACTCATAGTTGGTCTCCTTTTTTACTATACTTTTTTATTACTGAACCTTATTTTGCCTACTGTTTTTTTATTTTCTTTTAAATATACTTCTGAAGCTAATGGATTTAGAAAATATACTAAAATATCTTTTATTTATAATTTCTTCAATCACTTTTTCTTACCTCTAATGAATTATTTTATTCATCATCTCCACTTATATCATATTTTTTCAATTCTTCTATATATTTTTCAATATTTTTATCATTTATATCCTCAGGTTCAATATTACAACAATTCATTATTTGTTTTTCTATTATTAAAGCACATTCAATTAAATAATTTGCTTTTTCTTCATCTCCCCATACTGAAGAAGTACCTTTATACCTTACTTTAGCATCCTCTAATCTATCTTTTATATTTTCAACTCCTTGTGGTGACACCCTTTCATCGCAATATGCACATATTTTAATCTCAAAAGAATTTGAATTCATAATTGTTTCATTTCTCTTTGATTCTTTTTCTTGCATTAATTCTAATTCATAATCATTAAGGCCCAACTCTTTTCCAATTTGTAAACTTATTAAATGATCATTTAAACCATATTTTTCTACGTAATTATTTCTTATTTTTATAAACTCTTCATCATTATCAGGATTATCTTTAATTTTAACCATATTACCTATATCATGCAATAATAAAACTTTTAAAATTGATTTTTTATTTAAGTTATCATTTTTCCAATTGTCTATTATTAAATTACTACAAGCTGCAACTCGTAACATATGTAACTGTAGTTGCTTTGGAATATGGTATTTTATATATATATCTATAATATTCATTATATTTTTCCTCTATTTCACATTACTAATAATCCATTTAATATCTTCAATTGATTTATCAATATTAAAAATACCATTGCCTACTGGATAATAAACTGGAAATACCTTATAAATATTGTCTTTTATTTTTAAATCATGATATTTTTTTCTATTTTCAGATACAGATATTTTTTTGTTTATAATAATTGAACTTACTTGATTTCCAAATGTAACTATCACTTTAGGTTTTATTATATCTATTTCTTCTAATAGCAAATTTAAATATTGTTTTAGCACATTATCTGGTAATGGTCTTGCATCAATTTGAGTGCATTTTCCTAAATTGGTTATAAAGATTTTATTTTTTTCAATTTCTTCATAAACAAAATCGCAAAAATCATAATCCCAATCTTTAGGTTTTTTCTCAAGAATTTTATTGTATGTACTATCACTTAATAAATCTACTTTATTAAATAGTTTCCATATATTTTTAGTTCCAAGCCATGGTGACTTTCTTCCTTTCCATGATTTATCACTTGCAATATTTTTTCCGGTAGGATTCATAAACACAAAACAAATATCAGGATTATTCTCACAACCACCGTTATATATTGAATCTAATTCTTTAGCTCCATATTTTTTCTGTAGCTTATCATATTCTTCTTTTAAACTTTCTATTGTCATTGTTTCATTTTATTTTCCTTTTAAATAACTTTCCAACACCTTTATTATCATATCTTTATAATCTTTTGGATGATTAACAAATTCATCAGATAAGAATAATTTTTTAAATTCGTCAAATTTAAGCCATTTAACTTCAGCTACCTCTTCTGTTTGTAATTTAAAATCTTTAATCATTAAATCTAGCTTCAATAAATAAACTTGAGCAAGCTCAAATGATTTGTCTGAAATATATTCACAAATAAATTTATAATCCTCTGGTTTAGTTTGAACACCTAATTCTTCATAAGTCTCTCTAATAGCTCCATCAATTATTTCTTCTCCTGCATCAACATGACCTGCACTTGGCATATCCCACTTATTTGGATGATTTAATTTAAATGCTGCTCTTTTTTGGACCAATATTTCATTATTACTATTAATTATCCAAATCCAAACTGGCTTATGATAAAATCCAGGATTTTCGCTATGGCAAGCAGTTCTAGTTTCTGTTCCCAAATACTTTCCATCACGTGTATAAATATCAAATATTTCTTCCATATTTTCTACCATTTGTCTTTCTTTTACCTAATTATTTCTCCCGTAAGCATATTTAGCATAACTTTGTTATGCTATTATTGCAATTACTTTTCTATTTTATTCGTCCATTAAAAAATTTCTCTCCTTTTGATAAAACATTCTTGTATTTCAAAATCATTTCTAATATTCTTCCATGTGCTTTGTGCATTAAACCTTTTTCTATATTTTCTTTTATTTCATCAATACTCATAAAAACTACTGATTCTACTTCATCTTCCTGAACAGTAACATCTTTTAAATCAATATCCTTGTTCAAATAGAAAATAAATCTTAATGGAAAATCAAAAATTAAATATCCTAAATCTATAATATTATCATTACTTATATCAATGCCTAATTCTTCTCTTACTTCTCTTTTTATAGTATCAATAGGTTCTTCATCATGATCTACATGTCCTCCTGTAGAAGAATATAATCCTCCTTTTTTCTTTGAAGTTTTTTGAATTAAAAACTCATTTTTACTATTTTCAATATAAATAATCGCAACAGCAATATGTTCACCTTCAGCAAATGCAGAATCTTTAATAGAGTCTCTTTCAACAATCTTTCCAGTTTTTTGAGCATTATCATCATAAATATCTAATAATTCCATTAATAATACCTCTATTTATAGTTTAATTTTAATAAATTTTCCATTTTCATATGTTACTTTATAAGCATTATTTTCTTTTTTACTTTTTATAACATTTATCTTTTCATCTAAAAACTCAATTGCAACACAATCATCTATTGCATAACCTATTAATTGTTTTTCTTTTATTGCACCATAAAACTCATTCTTAGCACTTTCATCTTTTTGATTATAGTGAACACAATTTATAGAATTAATGATTCCCATTCCTTCTAATAAGTCATATTTGTATTTAAACCAACAATAACTTCCTGCACTAATTCCAGAACAAACAATTCCATTTTCATATGCTTTTATTAAAAGTTTATCTATGCCTATGTTTTTTAGTCCAGCAAAAAGATTATTGGTATTTCCTCCTCCAACATAAATAATATCTGTATTTAAAATATCATATTCTATTTCTTTTATATTTTTTGAAATATCCAAATGAGAAACAATACATCCTAAATTTTCATATACTTTTCTAAAACCTTCAAAATACTCATCTGGATGAGCTGAAGCAATACTTATGAATAAAACTTTAGGGTGTTCTTTATTAGACAATCTAACAATTTCTTCATCAATTTGTTTAGTTTCATAAGGCAATAAAATACCATCTTTAAAACGTGGGATATCTCCTCCACCTATACACACAAGTTTTTTCATTTTTAAATTCCTTTATATTAATTATATATATTGTTTAGTTTTTAAATCTTTTAAGTTAAAAAATCTGCAAGCTCAATTGCAATATCAAAATGCCTTGTATCATGTTGAGTGCCTTTAAATTCACCATCAACACGTCTTTTATTCCATTCTGGAGAATCTAGTAAATCTCCACTAGTTAGGAAATAATATAATTCCAACCCTCTAAAATCGCATACTGCTTGCATTGCAGAACATTCCATTTCAACGCTAATACAACCATCATTTTTTCTTTTAGAGATATTATTTTCTGTTTCTCTATAAAAAGAATCAGTTGTCCAATTTTTTCCTAGAACATATGGTAATTTTTTAGATTTCATAAATTCAGCAACTATCTCTGAATTTTTTATTTGAATAAAATCTGATGCTGGTGCATAATGATAACTCGTTCCTTCATCTCTGTATGAATATGTAGGTATCATTATTTTTCCATGTACAATATTTTTATCTAAACAACCTGCTCCACCAAAAACAACAAACTTATTTGTATCTATTTCTCTAGTAACATCTTCAAGAGTTCCAACTGAGGCTGGAGCTCCTAATAAAGTTTTATAAAAAGCAAAAATTTTCCCATTAAAATTTATTTTATAAATTGGAAACGTTCCTGTAACCATTTTATAAGTTGAAAATTGTTCAACATCATAATTATTTAAAACATAATCTTCTATTACATTAGAAAATGTTATAATACATGCATCACATTTTAATCTATTTTCTTTTGGTGTAGGGTTAATTTTGGCTATAGATCTATCATCAAAACTATCTATTATCATATTTCTACCCCTATAATTCATTATAATCTTGCTTCATGTTCATCATATGAAATATATTTCTCTATTTGCTCTTTTATGTTCATACATTTTTCCTATACTACATATTATTTTTTATACTTATCAATTTATTATAGACATCTTTATAACATTGATTTTTATCTTTTTCATTTATTTCAAAAAATGTTAAAAATGTTTTAATTGCTTGCTCAATATTATTTTTATTTACTTTATCTTGAATTATCTTATTACAAACCTCTGCGTAATTTCTTAATGACAAAAATGTTAAACATTGAAAATATGTTTTTTCAGGTAAATTAGATTTTAAATATAAATACATAACAATTTCAATTGTTAGTTTTCGAGGATTTTTCAATATGATTTTATTACTACGAAAAACTCCATGCGGAGCATTTTCATTTTCACATTCTATTACCTCTGCTCCTTCTGGTATTTCTACATCATACAGGGTATCGCCTCTTAGAAGCCATCTTAAAATTTTATCTTCGGTAGAAAAACTATATCCTCCAAAGTCTTTTGAATTATCTGCTTTAGGATTCCAAATATTAGATTCATTTATTTCATTAATTTTATAATCAAATCCACCTGCATGTGATTTTGTTCCGAATAATACTTTCAAATACTTATGCATAATTGTATCTCCATAAAATAAAAAAATGAAATCTATTTAATACAATTTACTATAAATTGCACAACATCATTTTCATCTTCATGAACAGCATCCTTATCTTCTTTTGTCATATCTGTAAAATACTTGTTTAACTTTTTATTTACTGATATTGAATTTAATGGATATCCTGGATTTATTTTATCAGAAGCAACATCTACCATATAAAAATCAGATTTACTCCATGTATATGTACTTGTTTTTCCATTATTTATAATAGCCATTCCATATACCCATCTGCATGTTAATTTTCCATCAGTTCCATATTTCTTAACTAACTTTATATAATGCTCTAGCATCTCATCATCATTTAATCTTTTACCATTTACTCTTCTGACATACATCCCTGGTTGCTCTTCTTCTGGGACGTTTTCTAAATATAAAGTGTCATCCATCGCGAATACAGGAATATCAACAATTTTAGAATATGCTTTAGCTTTTATTATTGCATTTTCTATTGCATCTTTTCCATTTTCCTCAATATCAATACTTTTATCAATATCTTGCAACGTGATTACTTCTATTCCATTTTCTTGCAAGCCTTTGGAAAATCTTTTAGCTTTAGTAGGATTCCCAGTTGCAAATAATATTTTTTTCATTTTTTTCTACCTCTTCTATGTATTTTTTTCACTTTATAATTTCGCCAGTTAGCATATTAAGCATTACAACATCTCCGTTTTTCAATAATTTTGTTGCTGTTTTTGTTCCTACAATTGCTGGCAAACCGAATTCTCTAGCAACTATTGCTGCGTGAGACATTGCACCTCCATGATCTGTAATTAATGCTTTGGCTTTTCACATGAGTATCACGTAGCTGGGACTTGTCAAATCTTAATCCATGACAAAACATCATTAATCATTTGATCAGATAAATATTTACAATCAATACTATATCTATTGTTTCCATGGTAATCAGATCCACAAGAAACTAGTAAATTATTTTCTTTTGCATATCTATATAAAAATTCAACTTCTTCCTTAGTATTATTATTAGATATTTCAATACCATCTACATAATTTTTAACATCATCTAAAACTTCTAAAACGTTTCTTTTATATCTATATGGATGTGCCAAAAAAACTTTTCCATGATTTTGATGAATTACTTGAACAAGTTCTATAATATCTGGCCATACTATGTGCATATCTATAAAAAGTGGAAATTTAGAATCAATAGTACTAATTCTATAAAAATCATTAAGATTTTTTAAATTATATTTTTCTAAAAAATTTTTATCCAGCATTCTAAAAATTGCTTCATGAGCGTATTCTTTAGATGGATTATAAGAATCAATTTCTTTTAAATTAATATTAGATAGTATACATTTTTCTACTAAAACATTAAAAATCTTTTTTTGCCTTTTTTCTACTGATTGATATGTTTTAGATACATATTCTGTAACATTTTCTAAATTAAAATCATAGCATAAAAAATCATATGTATGATTATTAACTATTGCATCAGCTTCAATACCAGCTATTATTTTCATGTCAAAATCATCTTTTATATCTTTATATGCACTGCATGTATTATGGTCAGTAATTGAAACAACATCAAAATTATTTTTCTTTAAAAAGTTTAATAATTCATTTGTATCAAATTCTCCATCTAAAGAATGATTTGTATGAACATGTAAATTTATTTTCATTTATTTCTCCTATTTTTTGAAATATTTGAGCAAATAATTCCATTCACTTTTTTTATCACCAAGTTCTTCATCATTATTTCTAATCATATTAATAATAGTGTTTTTATCAAACCATTTAATTTCTTACACTTCATCTATTTAATAATATATGTCCAACCAGGTTTCCATGCTTTTATTTTGCGCCAGTCATTCTTAATTGCCTCTTCCCAAGTTATTTCTTTAGTTATAACTTCTAATGCAAGTTGAGGTGATCTATGTGCTACTATTCCGACTTTTTTACCATCATAATTTTCTTTCAAATAATCTACAAAGTCACGCATTCTTTTTTCAACATCAATAAGTGCTTCTCCATTTGGAAATGGATTAGTTATATGATCTTCATATACAACTAAGCTTTTTGATTCACCATCATAATCTCCATAATTGCATTCTCTCAATCTTTTATCTACTTTTTTATTAGTAAAATTTGGCCAAGAAAGATTTGCTGAATCAATAGCTCTAACTAAATCTGATGTAAAAATCACATCAAATGATGGTTTACAATTTTTTCCTAAATCTATTGATTGCTGAATTCCAAGTTCATTTAATTGAACTTGTTTCCATCCACTACATTTACCTTCTGCATTATCATATGTAGTTCCATGAACAAAATAAGTTATTTCTATTGACATATTGATCTCCTCTGCTATCTTTATTATTATCTAATTTTATATTGATTTCTATCTGCTCTTTCATCATATTGTCTATCATATTTTTTATTATTATAATACCAATCTGTTTTACTATTCTTATTGATAACTGGTTTTCTATATTTATTAAACAAAATATCAATAAATGTCAAAACTGGTATTGCTATTCCTATAATAGCAATAATTAATTCTAGTGTTCCATAAACATTTAATGTATCTGAAACATGATTAAATGTATTATATATAGCTGTTCCAAAATATGAGACATAAATTGCCACATAAAAAGCTGCTCCAATAATATTTCTTTTCAAAACAAATATCATACAAGGAATTGTTGCAAAAATTAATGCTATCTCAAAAGATACATTTAATGGCGTAATAATAAAACTAATTCCACTCGTATATAAAGCTGTTACAATAGCTCTAAAAATCCAAAAAAGTATTCCTAAAATAGTTATTAAATAACTAAAAACACTCACTTTTCTTACCTTCTTTCGTAATTATTTAAAAAAATAAAAAGAGAGGATTTCCTCCTCCCCCTTTTTTATCTTAACCTTCAAAATTAAATTCATCTTTAAATTTTTCTTTAAATATTTCAAAAACTGCTGAAAGAATAGCTTCATCATCAACACTTACATATGATTCTTCGTCTTCTGAGTCTGATTCTTCCAATTTAAGAATAACAACTTCATTGTCTTCTTCTGCTCCTTCCTCTGGAACTGGAAGTAATACAACATAATCTTCTTCTTCATATTTAATTAAATCTAAAAACTCGAATTTAACTTCATTTCCTTCATCGTCATTTAATACTATAATGTTATCATCTAGGTTTTCATCCATATTTTCATCCATGTATAAAAATCTCCTTTTCATTTAATAAATTCGTTTATTAACTAAAATAATAATATACTATAAATATATTTTTAGCAATATATTTATCAAAATTTATTATTACGTTTTAATTACAATAATTACAATAAAATATTTATGTTATTTACTTAAATTCATATATTTTTCTAAGATATAAACTGCAGAAATTGTATCAACTATCATCTTTTTTTTATTTTTATTTATTCCAAGATCATTCATTGTTCTATGAGCCTCAACCGTTGTAAGTCTTTCATCAATGGTTTCAATTTTTTTAGTATTATACTTGCATTTTAATTTATGAATAAATTTTTCTGTAGCCTCTACTCTAAATGAACTAGATCCATTCATATTATAAGGCATTCCTACAACAATTGTATCTACTTCATATTTTTCAAAGACTTCATCTAATTTTCTAAGTAATAGCTTATCGTTTCCTTTATAATCTACTGTTTCTAGTCCTTGTGCAGTAATACCGAAGTGGATCTGTAATTGCTAAACCGACTCTACTGTCTCCATAATCAATACCTAGTATTCTCAAAATTTGCCTCCTAGATTAGTCCTCTAAACCTATATAATACTTAACCATTTTTTCTAAAAGCTCATCTCTTTCAATCATTCTAATCAAATTTCTAGCATCATTATGGCTTGTAATATATGTTGGATCTCCAGATAAAATATAACCAACTATTTGGTTAATTGGATTATATCCTTTTTCCACTAGAGCCTGATATACTTCTTTTAAAATTTCTTTTGCCCTTAAACTTTTATCTTTTTCAACTTTAAAGCTCATTGTTTTGTCGACTGCCATAAATGATTCCTCCTTAAATAAAATTAATTTGATTTTCTGATTTTGCTGCTGTATCAACATATTCTTCTAATTTTTTAGTTAATTGTTCAATTCCAGTTCCTTTATAATATGTTGAAACAACCATATTAATCATTGGTGAAGCTGATTTTTCCAAATCTTCTGTTTCTTCAGTATTCTCACCATCTATGTCTTCTACAATAGCAAGCTCTTCTATTTCGTTTTTTAAATCAATTAAAAATTGCTCTACTGCTGTCTCTTCAACTCCCGAGAAAACTATAACAAATTTAGGTCCCATATATCTAACAAAAATGTATTCTTTTGACATCTTTGCTCTAACTATTTTTGCAACTTCAGCAATAATATCATTTCCCATTTGTCTACTAAATTGCTCATTTATTTTTTCTATATTTGTTATTCTAAACATACATACACTACTTGTTACATATTGATCCATAATAATTTTAGCTTTTCCATATAAATACTCTGCTGAATGTAATTCTGTAAATAAATCTATTCTATCAATATTTTCAATAGTATCTTGATATGCTACTGTTTTTAATACAGAAATTATATTATCCTTAACGACTTCTATAATTGTAGTATCAGTATTATCAAATGCATGCATTTGACCACTTTCCATAATCCAATATCCAATATAAATGTTATCTATATATAATGGGAAAAACATTGCAGATTTTGCTCTTCCCATCTCTGCTTTTTGATAAGGTAACTTTTCATTTTCATTTTCTATTGTTACATATTTAGGTGTAGCAGTGGCAACACTATCTTGGAATATTTCTTCATTATGCAAATTAACTAAAGTGTCATGGTGTTTATTATCTACATTTGAAGCTTTTATTACATATTCAGCACCATCAAAAACAACTATTGTTGAATATTTTATGTCATATTTTTCTATTACAATTTCATTCATTCTTTTTAATTTGTTTTCGACTGAATCTTCTTCTCCAGCTAATTTCATAAAATCTTGTAAAACGGACAAATTATTGACTCTAGCATTCAAATTTTTAAAAGATTCTATCTTTTTTTGAATATGTATGTTATATACGATTAATGTTACTATTACTGCTACTAATAGCAAAATTATTAATATTATCAAGTTTTTCACCTCTACTACAACTAATTTTTAGTACTTACTTTTCATCTTGTTTAAAATATTATTTGTATTGCTTGAAAAAGCATTTCCTGCATTTGAATCCATTTCACCATAACCCATTTTTGGTGATGGTTCATAAGTTTTCTTTCCATTTAATCTTGGATAAACCATTTCTCCTAAAATTTGTAATTTTGACATAAATTGTTTAGGATATCCATTTAGTGATAATTTACATGTTGCCATTGTTTCTAAATATTTGCTATATACTTTTTCATCAAATGGAATACTACATGCTTTTACCATATCTTTATTGAATAAATCTGTCATAACAGACATATCTGGTCCATTATATCTTGACATACCACCTATAATCATTTTGTTATTTAGAACTCTTACTGATGTTTCTTTATTTATAACAACTCTAGCTTTTTCTGGTTCCCATGCACCTTTAAATTTTAAATCTCTAATAAAAGCTGTTAATGGCTGAATTGTTAAAATATCCATTGATTGTACTAAATAGATTTCTTGACAACTTGCAAAATATGCAGGTGGTGTATTGAAATCACAATCAATTAATATTAATGAATGATTTTGCACTAAAGTAGATAAGATTGGTTCTGCATTTTCATAAACATTACCATCAGAAGGAAGTGAAGTATAAACAGTTAAGTTTTTGTTAAATTTAATTCCTTCTGCATATCCATTTTCTAATTTACTAAGTGAAGTATAAGCAATTTGCCTTAATTCTTCTCTACTGTCTGTAAACAAATAGTATGAATTTCTGTTTTGAGTCATATCTAGAATAGCAGTATTTATTCCCATTAAAGAGAACATTAATGCTAAGTTATTTACTAAAAATGATGTACCATTTTTAGTTGTTCCTAAAAATGTTACAATCTTTTTATCTTTGCTTAGTAAACTATTTAAATTTGACATTGAATAATCTATTTTTGGTTTTATACTTTCAACAGCATTTGTATTAGCATTTGAAAAACTGTCGTTTTTATTTAGTTCATTATCTAACCCAATTCCTGGTATAACATCATCTGCGTTATCATCTAGTCCAGGTAATGCATCATCTATTCTCTCATCTAGACCTGGTAGTAAATCATCTGTGCTATCATCTAATCCTGGTAATGCATCATCTGTGCTATCATCTAATCCTGGTAATGCATCATCTGTGTTATCATCTAATCCTGGTAATGCATCATCTGTGTTATCATCTAATCCTGGTAATGCATCATCTGTGTTATCATCTAATCCAGGTAATGCATCATCTGTGTTATCATCTAATCCTGGTAGTAAATCATCTGTGCTATCATCTAATCCTGGTAATGCATCATCTGTGTTATCATCTAATCCTGGTAATGCATCGTCTGTGTTATCATCTAATCCTGGTAATGCATCATCTGTGTTATCATCTAATCCTGGTAATGCATCATCTGTGCTATCATCTAATCCTGGTAATGCATCATCTGTGCTATCATCTAATCCTGGTAGTAAATCATCTGTACTGTCGTCCAAACCTGGTAATAAATCATCTGCGCTATCATCTAATCCTGGTAATGAAACATCTGCATTATCATCTAGTCCTGCAAGAAGATTTGATACATCTACTTCTTTAGAAGAATTGTCTTCTGCTTCAGATGGCAATATTTCATTAATACTATCAGAGTCATCATCTATTCCAGGTAATGTATCATTAATTTCATCCATTCCAGGTAATTCTATGTTATCTAAATTATCAATTAATGAAGCTGAAATATCTTCTTCATTAGAGTCTTTTCTAGGTCTTCCTCTTTTTCCTTTTGGTTTTTCTTCTTCATCAGTTACTGGTTTTCTAGGTCTTCCTCTTCCTCTTTTTTCATGCAATTCATCTTGATCTATATTATTATTGGTTATTCCACCTAATAATGAGTTTAAATCATCATTATTTTGGACATCAATTTCTGGTTTTATTTCTATATTTGCTTTAGGTTGTTCGCCATTTAAGCCAATATTTTTAGCTGATTGTTCAATTTTTGGCTCAACATTTTTTAACGGTTGCTCTATATCTAATTTAGTACTTTTTTGTGATTGCTCAACTTTTAATTCAGCATCATTTAGAGGTTTATTATCAACCACAGTTTTAGCATTATTTACTTGAGTTTGACTTGTTTGAACATTAGCTTGTCTTTGAACTTTTACTGTATTTATATTTTGTATATTAGAAGTAGCTCCTGGTTTACTTACTGAAGTAAAACGTTTTACTCCTGATGGAATTACTATTGGTCCATTTATATTTGAACTATTTCCAATTGTATTTACTCTTATTCCTGGCTCATTAGCATTTGGTTGAGAAGCTCTGTTAGTACTTCCTTGAGTTCCCATTAAGCTTTGATATTTTTCAGATTCTTCTTCTAAAACAGCTTTTACTTTTATTGGTAATACGTTTACAATTAGCTTTAATTGATCATCTGTATATTGAGCAGCTATATTATTAAAGCTATCAGCGTATCTATCAGTACTTTTTCCTAATTTTTTAAAGTGATTTAAAATATTTTGTATTTCACTTTCACTTACTTCTCCACTACTAGAAGCAGGATCATATGTAGCTTGATCTATTCTATAATAAAGCTTAGCTTCTTTTTTAGTACGAGGTTTATTTATTAGTTTGCATAACTCAGTCATATTTCTATCTTTTCCTAATAATGCATTATAAATACCTATACTAAAAAATTTATTTAAAATATTACTTCCAAAACTTCTTCTTTCAGAGCATATTAAAATAATTGGAACCTCTTTTCCATTAATTCCACTAGCTTCATCACTTATTTTATCTAAATGATCAAATATAAAATTATCTATTGAGTCATTGTTTGTATTAACAAAAGGCTCTAAATCTTCACTTATGACAATTCTATCATAACTTTTATCATTTTGTATTTCTTTTAATATTGCATTAAAGTAATATACATTTTTATAAGACAATAATTCTCTATATTCTTTTGGGTATCTCTTTATTATTGCTTCTGAGATACTATCATTACTTACTGCAAATAAAACTTTCATTTGTTAACCCCTCCAACCATTTACTACTATCGCGAAAATTAAAGGTAATACTTGACATATTAATAGAATAGTAACAAAAGTAATAATCATTCCAAAACCTTTATCTCTTAAGTCAAGTTTTCTAATTCCTAACATGTATTGGTATATTGCACCAACAGCTATTCCGACAAAGCAAAATGGTATACTATAAATTCTTAATGTATTCAATACGAAAGCTGCTATTCCGTATGGATATGAGCCATAATCATCTACATATTTTTGAATTTTTGCTGATACACCTTCTTTCGCTTCTTTTAAAGTTTCTGCAGTATCAGAGTTAGCAATTTGTTCAGCTTCTGTTGGTTGTTCTGTTTCTGCAAAAGCAATATTAAAACTTGAAATAAAGCATAGTACAATCATTGTTAGAATTAATACTTTTTTAATTGTGCTCATGTATATTTAAACCTCCTTTAGGTCAATTTTTTCCGTTTATATTAAGTTAAATTACTACATATATAATAATACAATATTATTAATAAAATATCAACCAAAAAATAGAAAAAAATTGGAAAATTTTTACGGAAACAATTAGTTTAATAAATTGTAACCTGTTTTTTTATTTAAAGATTATTATATAAATTTTCCATTATTGAATATACAGAATTAGACCAATCTGGATCTGTAGCATAAAATATATTTACAGCTTTTATCGTATTCCCATTATAATATTTTCCGTCTGCAATATTTCCTCCATAAATTGGAGTGCCTTTTTGTTTTAAATAATATTTAATTAAAACACGAGCAAGCAAATCTATTCCTTCTGAATATGAAGAAAAGTCTTTTGCAGATTCATATGGACTAGAATCATAAGCCATATATCCAAATAAATTCTTTTTGTTTAATGAAATTTTAGATGTTCCCCATCCACTTTCATGTATTGCGATACTTGCCAAAAACACACCATTTATCCCATATTCTTGTTCAGCATAATAGAAATAATCTGCATTTTCTGAAAATATTCCATTTTTATCTTCTTTTCTATTTTTTAATACCTTTCTAAATTGTTCTAAACTAAATCCGACTTGGCTCACCAACATCCATTTTAACACTTAGTGAGCTAATTAATTCAGACTTTGATAATTCAAAATTATTTTCATCAATATTTCCAATACTTAAAGGATTAATATTACTTAATCCTTCAGATAAAACATATCCAATTCTATTTTCTGTACTCACATAACTCCATCCATTATCAAGTACATTTAGTACTTCTACTCCGAGTTCCTTTTGTTATTGTAATTAATTTTTCACTATCATTATTAGCTTCTTGCATAACAGGAAGACTTACAGGAGTAGAATACACAATATCTCCTTGTTTTAATTCATAATTATTTATACGTTTTCCTGTTCCTATTTCAACTATTTTGTCAATAGAAGCTTTATTGACATTGCTAGCAACAATTTGTTCTGAGATTAAAACATCATTTTCAAATCTTCTTATTATAATAACATCTTGTTTTCCATCAATTCCTAACTGTGTTACATGCATAGTTCCACTTGGCAAATCTTCATTATCTATATATTGAGTTGTATAATCTAAATCAACATTTTCATAATCCATTTCTTCTCTAATGCTTTTTTCGGAATTCTCTTTCAAAATCTTTTTAATATTAATTGGATTAGAATTAACAAAAACCTTACTGTTTTCAACTATTATAGAGTCAGTAAGCTGTGTTTGTGAATCATTTATAAAATTAAATTTTTTAATAAAAAAATAAACAAGACAAAAAAATAAAATAATTGTGATTATAGTTATTGACTTAAAAATAGATTTTTTTCTCATATGTTGCTCCTTTAATTCCAATTTTACCTATAATCTACTAATAAATCAACACTATTTTTTTACAATTATTTTATATACATACTACTTTTTTTGAAATTAAAATTCAGTTTTATCTATCTTTTGGTTCACTTCTATGCTTCCTTCGTAAATACTTTTATTTTTGCTTTCAAGAGGAATGTCAAAACATATTTTTTGTTTATGAGTTACATTGTCCTTTGTAACAATATTTAAATTCATGCTAATACTGTTTTTTAGATTTTGTAAATCTACATTAGCAATTTTTAAAATGCTTCCATCATATTTTAAATTTTGACTGTTATCAAGTGTATAATTATTTAAAATACTATCTATATACCTGAATGTTATTGGATTAGAACAATCTTCAAAAAAAATTGGTATATTATATGAAAATTCATTTTCATTATTTTCTGAATTTACAATATTATAATCCAATCTTTTTTCAATTAAATTTTCCGTTAGTAATTTTCCATTTCCAAATTCTATCGGATTTAAATAAAATAGTTTTGATTGGATTTTAGGATTATCTATAATTACATTATCTATATATAATTGAGTTATATAATTATTATCATTATTCTTATTTAATCTATCAATATATATTGCAATATCAGTATATTGAAATATACTAATATTCCATTCTGGATTCTGATAATTTGTTGTATTACTAATAGCATTTGCACTGCTATATAGTTCCATCGTCTTAACAAAAAATTCAGGATGATTGATATCATTTTCATTTTTTGAAAACTGCTTTACTAAAGTATCATAGCCAACAATAACTAGAATAATAAATATAATAATAAAAATAGTTTTCTTTTTCAACTTCATGCTCTCCTATTATTAATAAAAACAATAAAAGTAAGCTTTATAGCTTACTTCTTAATTATTATCGATTTTATTTTATTAATTAATTTAGATAGTTTAGAGAAAATATTTTCTTTTTCTGAATTAATCATAGCAGCATTAGTATCTTGTTTTAATTGTTCTAATGCGTTTTCGCTTTTTGTTTCTTGAACTATCTCTGGTTTATTTTTTACTTCTTGTTCAGCAACTTTTTCAGATTCTGGTTGTTTTACAATTTCTGTTTTTATTACTTCTCTAGGTTTACTAAAATCCTGCATATTTGAAGATTGATCACTTCCTGGCTTAACAGACTCTGCTTGATCAAAAATATTATTAACTCTACTTTCATATTTTCTTTGATTATTTTCTAACATTAATAAAATATCTTTTTTTCTTTCATCATTACACCAATACTTTAAGTTTAAAATCATTAAAAAATATAATGTAAATTCTTTTAACCCTTGAGCATCAAGAGGTCTATGAGGATCTACATAAACTTTTTGATTCTTTTTCTTTATTATACTAATAAAGTCCTGCACATTTTGTGGAACTTTATTTAAATATCTTTCATTCATATGGTGTATTACATAATCTACTTCTGCCATTGCAACTCTATCGTCATTTGTGATTACTGCTTCCAAGGATTTTACCTCCCTATTTTATTATCTTTTGTAAAAATTAATTATTTTTGTCCTTCATCATCAGAAATGTTTCTTCCTTCTTGTTGTGATCTCTCATTTTCTCTGACCATTTCTGCTACCCTATCACTTGCTTCGGCAATAAGCTCTTCATGAGATATACTTGGATTTTCGCTCATAATTTGAGCTTTTATTTGATTAACAATTATTGTTAATTCTCCTGTATGATTTAATGCTTCTCTTAGGTTGTCTATTGTATATCCTTTATCAGCAAATAACTCTTCTAATTTAGCTAAAATTTCATCCATATCTTTATTTTCCTTTTCCATATTTTTTTATTACCTCCTACTAATATAATAGGTTCCTTTTATATTATAGCACATTGCAAAAAAATGTCAAGGCGATATAATAAAAAGACTCGTATTTTCATACGAGTCATTTATATTAACTAATTAAAAATTATTTGTTAACAACATCTTTTAAAGCTTTTCCAGCTTTGAATACTGGAGCTTTTGAAGCTGGTATTTTAATTTCTTCTTTAGTTTGTGGATTTCTTCCTTTTCTAGCTGCTCTTTTTCTAACTTCGAAAGATCCAAATCCAACTAATTGAACTTTTTCTCCTTTTTTAAGAGCACCTGTAACTACGCTAACGAATGCGTTAACTGTTTCTTCAGCAGCTTTTTTTGTTTCTCCTGTTTTTGCAGCGATTGCTGCTACTAATTCAGCTTTGTTCATTTTATATTACCTCCTAATGAATTATATGTAGAAATATTTCTACAATATTTGTAGTAGAAGCTTTTTACTTCTTCTACACTAAAAATATTCGCCAACTCTTTGAAAATTCCCTCTTTTTTCTTAAAAATTAAATTTTTTATTGTCAATTTTTAAAAATCTTTTATCTGCTTTTTGCGATATTTTCGATACTTTCAGACTTTTTTTAAAAAACACATTTTTTATAAAAAATTATTTTTTATTTATATTTAACTGTTTCAGCAATATATCTACCGATAATATTTTACATTTAAAAACAAAAAAACAATATAATAATCCTATCATAAAAATTTCTATCACAAATTTAAAATAAAACTTTATATTTATATTAACAAAAACTATTTTAATAAATAAAATTGACAATAGTCCAATCATTAGTATTTTAGATAAATTACTAAACAAACTTATCTTTAGCTTTATTATATCTTTTAATTTTTTATACATTATTAAAAATACGATAAAATCGCATATTAAAGAGCTTATTATTGCTCCTTTTTCTAAAATTCCAGGTATAGGAATAAAAATAAAATTTAGAATAGTTTTAAGTATCACTATTATGCTTATAGCTTTTAAGTGTTCTTTGCTATTTCCCATTCCTTGTAAAATACCAGATATTGTTTGAGTTAATGAAGTAAAAATTATTGTTAATGACCCCAACCTTAACAAATCTCCACCGTTATCAGCATTAGGATACAAAAAATAGATTATTTCATAAGAAAAAAAAGTAAATAATAACATAATTGGAACAGAAATAAATAAAGTCATTAATAATGAAAAATTAATGTTTTTAAATAATATCTTATCGTTCGATATTATTCGTGCTCTAGATATCTCAGGAATTAATGCAACAGCTATTGCGCCATTTAAGGCCATAGGCAGTGATACCAACAAATTAACTTTTGAAGAAATAATTCCATATTTTTCTTGAGCTAAAGTCTCTCCAATCTGATTTTTTAATAATCTAACAATTGTAATTGAATCTATATTACTTTCTAAGATTATTAAAACAGATGTTAGAGAAATGGGAATTGCAACAGTGAAAATTTCTTTTAGTATTTTATTAACTGTTTTATTTTCAGTATACACATTGTAATGCAATAAAGTATTTTTAACTTTTATCTTAAGAAACTCTTTAATAGAATATAAAAAACTAATTAATGCTGCTAATGTAGCTGCTAACATTGATCCTCTTGCCATGAGATTTGTATTAAAATTTGTAAGTTTTGAAATATATTCAACAATAGAGATAGTTAATATAGTTTTTATTAACTGTTCACATGCTTGAATTTTGGCAGAGGTTTTTATTTGTCCCATTCCATTAAAATATCCTCTATACACTGCTTCTATTGTAGAGAAAACGATAGATGGTGCTAATATTTTCAAAATACCCTCACATTCTTTAATACTTAATAATCTAACTGCAATAAAATTTGCGCCAAAATATATTAATGAGCAAAAAAATAAACTAATAGCAGTAAAAACAAATAAAGAAATATTTAATATTTTTTTACACATTCTTAAATTTCCTATTCCTATATTTTCTGCTATCATTCTAGAAATTGCACTTGGAATGCCTATTGAGCATATACCTAAGAAAAGCGCATAAACTTGGTATGCAGCCATACAAATAGCATTACCATTATCTCCAAATCCGCGTTTATTTGTTAAATATAAGCTATATATCATTCCTAAAATTTTTACGATTACTTGAGATATTAGTAAAAATAATACTCCTTGTAAAAATGTTTCTTTTTTATTGTTCATTTGTCACCTCTCTATTATATAAGTTAATTTACTGTATTCATTTTTCTAAATAATATTACCTAAAACTATTGATTTTTTTCGTATTTTGTAGGATAATATAAATATGTATTTTTACAAATATTAGTAATTACTTAAAATATAAATTTAAATGAAAGTGGTGGAAAAATGAAGCATATCGATGCATTTTTAAAAAAACTAAAAACTGACCGAAACACATTTTTAACATATATCTTCTTAATGATGTCAATATATATATTTGTTGATAGAGTAATAGAAATAATATTTATCGGTGCAACAGGTATGTCAGTTTCTTATTGGGGACCAGTAAAATACACATTAGCACTTGCTTGTTTATTCTTTACTTTACAGTTTTCTTTTAGTTCAAAATTTGTAACTGAAGATCATATTAAACTATCTTTTCTATATAGTTTTGTAATTGCATTTTTTACTGTAGTCATGTCAATGTTCATTCAATGGATAAATAAATTAGAATGGATACTATTATTTACTGTTCCAAATTATACGTTAATAATTGATAAGTTTTATGAATTAATTAAACCAGCATTTTCTGCTATTGCTTGGTACCTTCCTATCGTAACATTTTACCCAATCTTTAAATTCTTTTATACAAAAGTTAATGATACAAAAGATATTCGTGATTCTGTTTACGATAGCCCTGGTATAGATTTATCAGATGCAAAAAAGGGTTGGGGACCATATACATGTGAAATTCTTGTTTGCAAAGATACAGAAACAGGTAAACTTATTAAAATTCCAGAAAGCAGACGTTTTGAAACTACTTTAGTAGTTGGTGTTTCTGGTTCTGGTAAAACTACGATGATGTTTGAACCACTACTTGCTAGAGATTTAGAAAAGAAATATTTTTACAGAGAAACTTCTAGAGAAATGGGTTACACAGCTTTAAGAACTGGCCTTGCTACATTAGATAAACCTTATTCAAACGAATACTTAAATCAAAATTTTAGCTTGAATATGCTTGTTCCAAACCAAAAGAAAGAAAAATTATTTAAAGCTTTCTTATCTAAAATAATGTTAAACAATTCAAGCGATAATTACGTGTATAAGGATTTAGGAATAACTTATATGGCACCGGATTATGAATCAATTTCTCATATAAGAGATGTTGCTGATAACTTTGGTATCCCATATAGTATTATAGATCCAAATGATCCTAATTCAAGTGGCTTAAATCCATTTGTTTATAAAGATCCTGTTAAAGCTTCTCTTGCCGTATCATCAATTTTACATAGGCTGTTTGTTGCAGATATGCCAAACATGAATAATATTAACAATTCTATGAATACAATAATTGTAAGTTTAGCAAAACAAGCAGTAGAAAATTTAGTGATACTATTAAAGGTGGTATATCCAAAAGTAAATAATGGTGCACTACCTACTCTTGAAGATTTATATAATTTAATGAATGATTTTTCACTTGTTAAGAAATCTTGCAAAGTTCTAGAAGGAGATTCAGAGCTTGCCGAAAAATATAAAATGCAATTAGATTATTTAAAGAAAAACTTTTTAACATCAGATACTGAAACATTAAAAAAGACAAAAGATTTAGTTGCAAATCCAGCTGCTCAGATTGAAAAGCTTTTAAGATATCCTGGAGTTAAAAATATTTTATGTAATAGATTTGAAAATAATAATTATGATGACATATTAGCTCATGGCGGTATTGTTTTTGTATGTACAAGACGTGGCGATTTAGGAAAAACAACACAACAAGCATTTGGTCTATTCTTCTTATTATTAATGCAACAATCTGTATTATCTAGACCAGGAACAGAAAAAACAAGAGTACCTCATTTCTTATATATTGACGAGTTTACTCCTTTTATTGAAGATGCAACTATGGATATATTTACTTTATATAGAAAATATAGAGTAGGTGCGATTATATCTTGTCAAAACCTAGCTCAAATGGGAAATGCTACAAGCGAGTATCGTCAAACAATTTTAGCAAATTCAAATACAAAAGTTGTATTTGGAAATAACACCCCAGAAGATAATGATTGGTGGACTCTTGAATTTGGTGATAAACGTGAATGGACTTGGGCAAGTGATTATCACACAGATGGCGGTAGATCTATTAAGCAAATGAATAATGATGATAAAGTTGTAGATACATATACAGGAAACGTCTATAATGAGACATACAAAAACATAGAATATAAATGGAAGAAAAACTATGCTGCGGGAAAAATTCAAGCTTTAAAATTCAAACAAATTATTTATAAAACGAAAGACTTAAAAGGTAAAAACCTAGTAGGTAAAGCAAAATTAGACTTTTTAGAGTCTAGATATAAAGAACCACAAAAAATTAAAAAATATAATTATGGAAGATTTGTTAAAGCTATTTCTGGAACAGATGATGAAAAAGAAAAGAAATTTGATTTTACAAAAATTGATTTTTCAAATACTTCACCAGACGATCCAAATAGAGATGGACCAATTGCAAAAAATCCAAATCGTACATTTGAGTATAACAGAACTGGTGCTGACTATATAAATCCAATAAAAACCACAGACAAGCCTTTAAGCCAAGCAATAGATGATTATAATAAAAACAAGAAAAAATAAATTCAAGAGGAGATTAAATATTCTCCTCTTTATATTTTCAAAATTTCAAAAAAGGACTTTAAAACAATTTAAAGTCCTTTTCCTTTTTATTTCAAAAATTTAATTTCTACATTTTTAGCTTTATATTTCTGAGTTTCTTCATCTATAACAAATTCAACTAATGATTTTTCTAAACTTGTAGAAGTTTGTTTTAAATCTGTTGTAAAATAATATTTAACTTTGTCAATATTAATTTTATTAACAACAATTTCTTTAAAGACTTCTACCATATGTTTATCATCTTCACAAACAAAAATTATTTGTGGTGGAATTTGGTATCCTGAATCTCCAACTTGGAAGTGCTCATAAAAGTCTTTATATAACTTTAATCTTTCAGTTAATTTAACTTCCCAATCTAGTTCACGTCTAACGCATTCAAATAAAAGACTAATTTGTTTTCCATCTTTTCCTAATACAACTTCACCATGTGGCTTAAATGATTTATTTAAAGTTTTTGCAGTTATTACAGGTTTTACTTTATATCTTTGGAAATTTGTTGATTTTCTAGCATAAGCAATAATAATCTGGTTTCCTGCTAATCTCTTTTTAATCATTCCAACTGGTTTTGTGTTATCTGTTGGTTGCCAATGGCACTCTACTTCTTTTGATGTTAATAAATATTTACCCATTTTTTCTAAACAATATATTCTATATATTCCTTTTCCATCTTCAGATGTAAAGAAATATCTTGTTAAAATTTTTGATTTTACTAATTGATCTAACTTATTGTTAAGTTTATCTTGTGATTTAACATCTACACCTTTTTGAACTAATAATTGATAAATTTGTCTTGATGTCATAAATTCAAACTCATTAATTAAATCTAAAATTTCAAAGTGAATTTCTGTGATGTGTCCTAAGTTGATTTTGTGGATAATTTGGTTTATTGAAACATATCCATCTTTTCCATCAAAAGTTTTTATTTCCCCTTCCCTAATTGCAAAAGGAGAAACGGTAGTTTTAATATTTTCATCATCTACCATTTTCTAAATACCTCCTATTAAAATGCTAAAGGCCATTGCCTTTGCAAAAATTTATATTATAATAGAACTTTAAACTGTAAAACTAAATTTTTGTTTCATAGTTTTAATCCTATTTAATACCTAAACAATAAGTAATTTAATTTTCTTTTTATCTTTTATAATCTTTTTAACATAAACTTGAACTTCTTGTCCGTAATTATATCCCTCTTTGTATTCAGCCATTCCAACAAGATTTGGCTTTAATTCTATAAACAAACCATTTTTAAATTTATCTGCTTCTTTTACGATTCCTTTTATAACCATCTTTTCTGAAATGCCTTCAACATTTTGTTCCCATGACCCTAAAAGTTCTTTATATGATAAATCAATTTTTTTATTTGCTTTGTTTATAGATTTTATCATAACATCAATTTTTTGTCCACTATAAAATCGTTCTTCTGGAGATTTTATTCTAGAAACTGAAATATCTTCAATATGTAAAAGCCCGAGTGACACCTGCACCAATTTCTACAAAGACTCCATAATTTCGAATATTTTTTACAATACCTTTTACTATCATTCCAGGTTCTAAATTCTCATTCATCCACTCTAGAGCTTCTTTATTTGCATTTTTTCTTGATAAAATTATTTGATTATTAGAATATATTTCTTTAACTTTAAATTGTACATAAGAATTTAATTTATTTTTTATTATACTTGGTTTTGTATATCCATATTCATCGCAATTTGTATAATCAATTTCATTTCTTGGGATAATACCTGTTATATTTTCGCCTAATTTAACATGCAAATTAAAATTTGAATCACAATCATATACTAATCCCTGCATTATTTTTCCTGTATTATATGCATCTTTTATAGACTCTAAATTTGCATTTTCATTGTTCTGAGTCCATCCTTCAGGAATAAATTTTAAATATTCCATAATTTCTCCTTTGTATCTATGTTTTCTTCATTTGCTTATTTATTTATTAAAGAGCTAACTTCTTTTTCTGTTAAGTAACGCCATTTTCCTAATTCTATATTCTTTACTTCGATATTTCCTATTTTTGCTCTATGTAAAGCTAATACTTTTTTACCAATTGCTTCACACATTTTTCTTACTTGTCTATTCTTTCCTTCATGAATAGTAATTGATATTCTTGATTGATTTTTTTCTTCATAAACCCTTAATATCTTGACTATTGCTGGCTTTGTTTTATAATTATCATCGATAATAACACCATTTTTTAATTGATTAATGTCATCATTATTTACTTTTCCTATTAAAGTTACCGTATAAGTTTTGTCAATTTCATGTTTAGGATGTGTTACTTTATAAACAAAATCTCCATCATCAGTTAATATTAAAGCCCCTGAAGTATACATATCTAATCTTCCAACTGGTACTATTCTTCTTGAAACTTTAACTAAATCTAATACTGTATCTCTTTCAAATTGATCTGTAACTGTACTTACATATCCAATTGGTTTATTAAGCAAAATATAAACATGTTTATCATCTTGTCTTTTAATAACTTTTCCAGCATATTTAACTTCATCTTTCTCTGGGTCAATTTTTGTTCCTAATTCTTGAATCACTTTATTATTGACCATTACTTTACCTTGCTTAATTAGTTCTTCTGATTTTCTTCTAGATGCAATACCACAATCAGCTAAATACTTTTGTAATCTTATTTCCATTTTTTTACTCCACTTATTTTATTTGTTTGTCTAATTCTTCTAAAACTTTTTTAAAATAATCTGGAATATCTGCTTCAAGTTCTAATTTTTTTCCAGTCGAAGGATGTGTAAATTCAAGTTTATAACTATGAAGCATCTGCCCGTTCCACACCAAAAGGATTTTTTCCATTTGAATAAACCATATCTCCTACTATTGGATAACCAATTTGAGCCATATGAACTCTAATTTGATGTGTTCTACCAGTTTCAATATTTACTTCTATATATGTATAATTTTGATATCTTTTTAGGACTTTGAAATGCGTAATTGCTTCTTTGCCATTTTTGCTAACAGCCATTTTTGTTCTATCATTTTGGCTACGAGCTATTGGCATATTAATTGTACCACTATTTTCTTTTATTACACCTCGAACCAAAGCTCTATATGTTTTTTTAACTTCATGATTTTTAATTTGTTCGCTCACATTAAGATGAGCTCTGTCATTTTTTGCAATTATCAATAATCCGTGATGTATCTTTATCAATTCTATGAACTATTCCAGGTCTTATTTGACCACCTATTCCAGAAAGTGAATCTTTACAATGAGCCATTATCGCATTAGCTAATGTTCCAGATAAATTTCCATTTCCTGGGTGAACAACCAATCCTTTTTGTTTATTTACAACAACAATATCGTTATCCTCATAAACTATGTTTAAAGGTATGTCTTCAGCTTCTAACTGTGCTTCTTTAACCTCTTCTTTTTCTAATGAAATAACATCATTATTTTCAACTTTATATGAAACTTTTACTTTATTTTGATTTACTAGAATATTTCCATTTTCAATTAATCTTTGAATAGTAGCTCTTGATTCACCTGTTTTTTCAGCAATATACTTATCAATTCTTATTGATTGTTCTTCTGAATTAACTATAAATTCCATAACTATTACTCCCATCTACCCTTAGTCTTATCTTTAGCAAATAAAACTTTTAACAGATACCAAGGAAGTACCATCATTCTTACAATCCTTTTTGGTTCTTTAAATAGTCGCCACAACCATTCAATTCCCATCTTTTGAAATACTATTGGAGCACGTTTTATTTTTCCTGCTTCATAATCAAATGTACCTCCGTTGTCCAAAAGCAACATCTACTTTTAACTCTTTTTGGTGTGAATAAATCCATTTCTCTTGCAGAGGAGCACCCATTGCTACAAATAACACATTTGGTTGCAATTCATTTATTTCATTTATAACTTCTTTTTCATTATGATTTTCAAAAAAACCTTCGTGACATCCAACAATTTTGCAATTAGGATAATCCTTTAACACATTTTCTTTGGCTTTTTGTGCAATTCCATCTTCTCCTCCTAAAAAATAAAATGTCCATCCTTCTTTTTCGCCAACTTCTAATGTTTTTCTAAAAACAGATTGACCTGGTATTCTTTCTTTAAATGGCCTTTTCTGTAATTTACCGCCAATTGAAACACCTACACTATCTGGCGTTGAAAAATCTGCATGTTTTAATACTTCATAAAATTCTTTATCCTTCCATGCAGTCATAATGAACTCTGTATTAGGAGAAACTACCATTTTACAGTTTTTATTGCTATTTTCAATTAAATCTTTAACAAATAATCCAACTTCTTCTAAAGTTACATTATCTATATTAACTCCAAGTATTTTTATTAAATCTCTTTGCAAATCATTACCTCTATTATTTCTATATTTTATCTATTCTAATTTCTTTGGCAGAAAAAATTATAAAATTTATAACAAAACAAAACCATCCAATTACAATAAAACAATCAGCTAAATTAAAAACTGGAAAGCTGCCTATTTTAATAAAATCAAAAACTGATCCCTTAAATATTCTATCAATCAGATTTGAGCATCCTCCAGCAATTATTAAGCTTAAGAAAAATACTATTTTTTGGTTCATATTTTCTTTTTGATTAAAAATGTATTTAATTATAGCAATTAAAATAATTGTTGTAATAATAATATTTCCTATATTTTTTTTATTAATTCCAAATGCCATACCTTCGTTTTCTAATTTAGTTATAACTATAAAATCAGAAATTATATTTATATCGTCATCCATATAATTTTTAATTAATATTTTACTTGATTGATCAATAATAATTAATATAATACAAATTATTATTAGAATTTTAAGAATTCTTTTTGCTTCCATAACTTATTCTTCTACCAATCTTTTATATATAACAAATTTATCATCATTATAAATTAGCTCATATTTTGAATCTAATTTCAATTTTTCATTAACATCATCACTAGCATATAAAATAATATGTTTTACACCATATTTTTCAAATATATATTCATAATTTGCTTTTAGTCCTGGTATTTCTAAAGCATCTGAAAATATATCCTGACTTCCATTAAACTCTGGTGTATATAAATCACATCTTGAATCAATAAATACAGGAATATTCTGTAAAAGAAGATAACTTCCATAATTATACTCATTATATAGTTTTAAATCTTTTTTTTGAATATTATTTTCATTCATATATTGTAAGATCCATTCAGATGCATCTACTGGATAACTAAATTCGTCAATGAATTTTTCATTTTTCTTATCTTTATATAGATTTTGAGATATTGTTGTTACTAAAGCAACTACAGCGACTAATCCAAAAATACTAGTAGCAAACCTTTTTATAATATCACAAAGACTATTATCGTATTTTTCAAAAAATCCTGATATTAATTTAGCAAGCACCGGAATTCCCATTATTATAACAAGTGAAACTTGCCTTCTTGCTTTAAATGCTAAAATTAATGTTCCAGCAAACAATAACAAATCGCTTAATCTTATTTTCACATCAAATAAAATCAACATTAATAATGTGATGCCTATCATCACTGCAAATCCAACATTATCTGCTAATGTTAGTGGTAAATGTTCATTTATAGAATTTGTAGTATTTCCTTTATATGTTTTATAAATATATGTAAAAGCTCCTGTTCCAAAAGGATTTGCAAATCCTATTAATAATGCTATTATTAAAACTATTATTAATGTCTTTATTGCTGGATTTTTTTCTATTATAATCTTAAAAGGATTTTTTCTCCTTTTCTCTCTTTTTATTCTTCTAGATTCTGTATTTCTTATACTCTTTTCAATTAATTTATTGTATTTTTCTTTTCTACTATCAGAATTTGTAAATTTCTTTAATGCCCTAATAACAGTTCTAAAAAGGATTTCATCTATACATAAATTACTAATAATGCAAAACAAAAACTCTGCAACATATGGTGCTGCAAATACAAAAAACATTGGAAAAACCGCACAATGTAATTGAACTATTAAAAATGCTATTAATAATAAAACTACGCCATATCTTTTTTTGTTTGTTGCCAATAATTTTTCAATAAAGAAAATCTCTAACACAAACAAAATAAATGTTACAAGTTGTGCCCTAGCAGCAATGTAAGGCTTCATTAAATATAATGCAAACAAAGTTAATATAGCTGAAACAACTTTATTATTTTTTGAAAAATTTAAGCATAATTTATATAAGCATAGTCCTAAAACACAAGTTAAACTTATTGTTGTTATATAGAATGAAAGGCCATAATTACCAGGATTAATAGCATATACAAAATATGTAAATATATCATAAAGCCAGTGTGGCCATGTATAAGGCAAAGCATGCCAAGAAAACGGATCATTTCCAACATGAAATATTCCGTTCTTTACTAAATATTCACCACATTTTATATTGTAAAAAGTATCATTTTGCAATGTTTTAGGTGTCACTGCAATAGCTATTAAAATAATACAAATAATTGCTAAACAATCAAAAATAATATTATTAGCTTTATCTGATCTTTTATTTAAATTTTTCTTGACTTTCTTGCTAATAGCTTCTTCTTCCATTTCAACAATCCTATTCTAATTTTAAAAATTTGATTTTCCTTTAGGGAAACTCGAATTTACACCAATATTATATACTTTATTATTTTAATTGTAAAGACATTTTTAGGACAAATCGGTACACTGGGACGGAGTTTTTGTCCCACTAGTTTAAAAACTTAAAAATGGCTTAAATTCAAGCTTTTTTTGATGATTTTGTTTTTATTACTTTTCCATTAGTGTAAAAATAAAAAATATCTAGAATACGTTAAAGTATACTATAAAGTTAACTTTAAAAATCTAATTCTTTAAAATATACTCATCATTTTCTAAATATTTTTTATTTTTAATTTTTATTAATATTGTATTTTTATCTTTTATTCATTTTTCAAGCATTTCATTTATTTCAATCATTTTTATTTATTTTTTAATTTTTCATTAATTATTATCAATTTATGCTGATTTTTCAATTGTTTCAAAGTATTTCATAACTAAAAATTCGTGGGACAAAAACTCCGTCCCATTGTCCCTAAAATAAAAACGCTTTGTAGGCGCGATATGCGTTGTAAACATCGAATTTTGATGTTAATTCGTATGGTGAATGCATTGATAAAACTGGAACACCAATATCTATCGTATCTATTCCACGATTTGCAAAAGTAACAGCTATTGTTCCTCCTCCGCCTTTATCAACTTTTCCTAGTTCTGATGAACAATATTTAATATTATTATCATCGAAAATTCTCCTTATTTCTGAAACATATTCTGCTGGTGCTTCTGATGCTCCAGATTTTCCTCTAGCACCTGTATACTTACAAATACAAACGCCATATCCTAATCTACATGCGTTTCTTGAATCATAAAAGCTTGGGAATGTTGGATCAAACCCAGCATCCACATCAGCTGAAATTGCTTGTGAATTAGAATAAACCTTCTCTATCATACCAGGTTGATTTTCATTTGTTTTATCCAATAATTCTATTACAAATCTTTCAAAACTATGAGATTCCATTCCTGTAACGCCACAGAATCCAATTTCTTCTTTATCTGTTAATATACAAATAGCAGTTTTTTCTGGATTTTGGACTTCTAATATCGCTCTTAAAGAAGTATAACAGCATACTTTATCGTCTTGTCCATATCCACCAATTAAACTTTCATCAAATCCAACACTTCTGGCTTTATTGGCTGGTACAAACTCAAGTTCAGAACTAGTGAAGTCAATTTCTTTAATTCCATATTTTTCATTAAGTATTCTTAAAATGTTTAGTTTAACTCTTTCTGATATCTTTTTATCGTCAAATGGAATTGTTCCTGCGATGATATTTAATTCTTCTCCTTCAATTCCCTCTTCTAGTTTCCTTGAATCTTGTCCTCCTCTTGAAAGATGTGGAGGCAAATCTGAAATATAGAAAACAGGATCATTTTCATTTTCGCCAACTGAAACTACAACTCTTTCACCATTTGTTTTAGCAATAACACCATGCATTGCTAAAGGCACTGTAGCCCATTGATATTTTTTAATTCCACCATAATAATGTGTTTTTAGTAAAGCTACTTCATTTTCTTCATATATTGGATTCTGTTTTAAATCTATACGTGGAGAATCTCCATGAGCTCCAACTATTTTTAGTCCGTTTTCTATTTTTTGTTTTCCGATTACAGCAATATAAAGACTTCTATTTCTGTTTGTCCAAAAAACTCTGTCTCCTGGTTTTAAACAATCAACCTCTTTTAAGTCTTTAAAATCATTTTTTAGCAAAATTTCTTTTGAAAAATTTACTATTTCCTTTTCTGTTTTGGCTTGATTTAAATAAAACATATATTCATCACTGAATTTAAATACTTGTTTTGTTTCATCTTCACTCAAATCATTCCAACCTGTTTTTTTCTCATTGAAAAGTTTTTCTTTCAATGCCTCTCCTTCTGTTTTCTCCATATTTTTCTCCTTTCGTATTTACCCACCAACAATGTCTAAAACACGTGATCTTACTTTTATTGGTTTAACTGAATATTTAAAAGCATCAGCTAAATTATTAACAGCACCATTGGCTTTATTTTCATCATTTGCATGAATGTATCCTATTATTTCTCCAACAGACACACTATCCCCTATTTTCTTTTCAAGCACTATACCTGCAGTATTGTCTATTTCATTTTTTTCATTCATTCTACCAGCACCTAAATATCTTGCCAAACTTCCAACTAAATCTGCATCTATTTGACTAACAAATCCAGAATCTGTTGCATATACAGGTAGTACATATTTAGCAACAGGTAACTTATCAGGGCTTTCTATATATCTAATATTTCCACCGTTGAGCAGCTATCATTTGTTTAAATTTTGTTAATGCTTGTCCTGAATTAATTACTCCAAGTATTTTAGCAGCATTAACCTCCATATCTTTTTCACCATATACCATTTGAAGAACTAAACTTCCAAGTGCCACAACAGTATCTTCAAGATCTTTTGACATATTCCCATTAAGAGCTTTAATTGTTTCCTCAATTTCTAATATATTTCCTACTGATTTTCCTACAGGTTCATCCATTAAAGTAATTGTATATCCAACTCTTTTATTTAATGCTTTTCCTATTCTAATAAGTAGTTTTCCTAGTTTTTTTGCATCATCACGACTTTCTAAATAAGTTCCTTTTCCACAGCTTAAATCGAAAATAATTTTGTTACTTCCAGTTGCAATTTTTAAGCTCATTAAGCTAATGGCTATTAATACTATACTATCTCTACATGAGATTTCATTTCTAAGTCTATAAAATTTACCTTCTGCAGGAGCTAAATTTAAATCTTGACTAACAATTCCAATTCCAATATTTGCGATATTCTCTTGAAATTGTTCTATTGAAATATTAGGATTAAAGCCAGGAATAGAAGCTAATTTATCAATTGTTCCACCAGATATTCCAAATCCCCTGCTTGAAATTTTTGCAACTGGCAAGCCTAGAGCTGCAATAACTGGAAGTAGGATTAATGTAACTTTATCTCCTACACCACCAGTGGAATGTTTGTCAACAATATTATCAGATATTTTGCTTAAATCTAATACATCTCCTGAATAACCAACCTCCGTGACAAATTTAACAATTTCATCTTCTGTTAATCCATTAGTATATATATAACTCATCAATGCTGCGGCTTGACTATCTTTAATCTCGCCTTTCATCCATTTTCCAACAAAATATTTAATTTCATCTTTTGTTAATTCGCTTTCTGGACCATTAATTCTTTTTTTTGCAATAATTGTATTAATATCCATTCTTCCCTTTTCTCCTTTGTTTATTCTATAAACTTTAAATTATTATTTTAATAGCCAATTCTCATTAATAAAAGATTTTCTATGAATTTTACATATTCCATTATTTCTAATAGCTTCTATGTGAAATGCAGTTCCATATCCTTTATGTTTAGCAAATCCATATTCTGGATATATTTTATCATATTCATACATCATCCTATCCCTTGTAACTTTTGCAATTATTGATGCTGCTGCAATACTGTAAATCTTTGCATCTCCTTTTATCACTGAAATATATGGGATTCCGAGTGTATCTATTTTGGTTAGAGCATCTACTAAAATAATATCAGGCTTTTGACTAAGCTCTTTTAATGCATTTGTTAAAGCTAGTTTGGTAGCGTTTAAAATATTGATATCATCTATTTTTTCTTGATCAACAATTCCTACACCATAAGCTATAGCTTCCTGTGTAATGATATCATAGATTTTTTCTCTTTTCTTTTCTGATATTTTTTTAGAATCATTAACTCCTTCTATCATAGAATCTTTTGGTAAAACAACAGCTCCAACAACTACTGGACCAGCTAATGGTCCTCTTCCAGCTTCATCTATACCACAAATATACTTTATATTGCCACTATTATATAATTTATTTTCTTCAAATTTAAGTCTATTTAAACGTTCTATTTCTTTTTCATTCATATTTTTAAATCCTATTCATCTTTAAGCTCACTTAACAAATGATATTCTCTTCCTTTTGAATCTTTATAACCTTTTACACTTGCTACATCTACTTCCATTTTTTCTAAATTATAATCAATAATAAATGATTCTCCTTGTGTAATATTTGATGTATCTATTCCTTGATTTTTAAGATCTGCTTCATTCCATTGACAATAAATATGTGATGTTTTATTGCTAGGATTAATATTTTTAAATCCCATTTTAGAAATTAAAGATGCTTTATCAATTCCAAGATATACACCACCTAATTGATTTCCTATTTCTGTATTAGATATAGTATTTAATGCAGTTTCATCTTTATCAAATAAATAATTATCTAATAATATAGTTGCTCTAGCTTGAATTAAATATAAATTTGTTGTAATTCTATTTTTTTGAGTATTTCTAATCAAATCTGTTCCGGCACTTATCGTAATTCCAAGTATAATAGTCATTATTATTATTGTTATTATTAAGATTAATAAAGTAACTCCATTATTTTTTTTCATAAAAATCTCCAATTTTAATAATTATTTAATCTCCGATATTAATTATATATTTACAGTAATTTTTTTTCAATATAATTTTTAAATTTATATTGTATTAATTGTTTTTTTTAGGTATTATATATATGATTAAAATTGAGTTTATTCATAAGGAGGTTTTATTATTATGGACGATGAAAATGAATTTAATTATAGTCAAGAAAACAATTTCAAAAAAGTTTCAAACAGGCCAAAATCACCGGGTTTTGGAAGAACAGTATTAATTCCACTTATTTTTGGAATGATTGGAGCAGCAATAATAATAGGGATTTGTTTTACTGTCCCAAGTATTAAAAAAAGATTAATCCCAGAAAAAATAATTTCATCAAATGAAAATACAAACACAAATGAAGAAAAAAACACTAATAATTCATCTTATGATGCAAAACTTATCGATTTAGCAGAATACTCTGAAACAGCTGTTGCTGTGGCAGAAAAAGTGCTACCATCAGTTGTAGGTATTACAGTAAATTATAATGTTTCTACATTTGCAGGTCAAACTACTGCTACTGCTACAGGATCAGGAGTAATAATTAGTGATAAAGGATATATAATAACAAATAATCATGTCATTAATTCTGAAAGTTCTTCTTTCTATTATGTTGTGACAGAAGCAACTTCAATTAAAGTCCACCTTTATGGAGATAGTGAAGATAAATTGTATGATGCAGAAGTCATAGGAAGCGATTCATCTACTGATTTAGCCGTTCTTAAAATTGATGCAGAAAACATTACAGCAATTGAAGTTGGTGATTCAGATAATTTAAGAGTTGGTGAATTTGTAATGGCGGTTGGAAATCCATTAGGTCTAGACAGTTCTGTAACAACAGGAGTTATTAGTGCATTAGATAGAAAAGTTGATGATGATGAAGGAAATACATTTATAACAATTCAAACAGATGCAGCAATTAATGCTGGAAACAGTGGCGGTGCATTAATTAATAGTAAAGGTGAATTAATTGGTATCAATTCATTAAAACTTTCTGGAGAAGGAGTTGAGGGAATTGGTTTTGCAATGCCTATTAACTCTTCAATGGGCATTATTGATCAATTAATTGAATTTGGAGCTGTAAAAAGACCTTATATTGGAATCGATGGTCGTAATGTTACAGAAGAATTAGCTGAAAGATATAATGTTCCTGTAGGCGTTTATATTGATTCTGTTGAAGAAAACACTCCTGCAAATAAAGCCGGTTTACAACCAGAAGATATTATTACTGAAATTGATGGAGAAAAAATTTCTTCAATAGAAGAATTAAATGAAATTAAAAATTCAAAATACTCTGTAGGTGATAAAATAAAATTAAAAGTATATAGACAAGATAAATACATTGATATTTCTTTAACTTTAGGAGAATTGCCTGAACAAGAAAAAAGTCAAGGATCTTTACAAGATTATTATAACGGATTAGATAATTATAATGGCTTTTATAATGACTTTTATAACTATTTTGGATATTAATAAATCAACAAAAAAAGAGAGCGTAATGCTCTCTTTTTAGTTATTATAATTATTCTTTTTAAAAAACATAGATAATAGATTTTTAATTTTAATAAAAATTTTTTTGTACCACTTGTTTTCTTCTTTAATTAATTGCATTATTTGATTATTATCTTTTTTTGGGTTTTCTTCTTGAAAAATCCTTAAATCATTTTTCTCTTTTTCTGCTTGCACAAACATATTTTCAATTTTAAATTTTTCTTGAAATCTACTTTCGTTTTCAGCATAAATATTCAAAAACTTTTTCTTTTCTTCTTCACTCTCACACCAATATTGCAAATTAAGAACTGCAAGCAAAGATTTTGTACCTGGTTTTAATTTATTGTCTTTTAAAGGCACTGAATAATTCAAGTTAAATTTATACTCTTTATCACTATTTTCATCAAAAAATTCAATTAGTTTTTTGGGTAACCTTTGTTTATACTGTGGATTCATATTATCAACAATAGTCAACACTTCAGTATAAACTTCAGCATTTCTTTTATCTACCATTTTTATTCTCCAACTTCACTATGATCTGTTTCTTTTATTTTCTCTTTAGGTGTCAATTCTTGTTGTGTATTTCTTCTTACTACATCTTTAGTCAATGCTATATTTGCTTCATTTACTTGAGAAAGCCTTTCACATGATGTAGCATCTTGAACTTCTTGTAATGATATTTCTCTTTTTTTCCTTTTTTCTTCTTTAAATTTTTCATTAAATTTTTCGTAAAAAGCTGTATATTCTTCAAGCTGTTTTAAAGTTTCTCCATCAATAGATAGTTCTTGTTGTAATACTTTATCTTTCATTCTATTTAACAAATTAGGTGGTACTAATTGCTGCATATTTTCAAGACTTGCTACAAGTTCTCCTTGTTCGTTTACTTCATGTTTGATTTTTTCCATTGTAAGAATTGAATAATTTAATACTTCTTGTAATGTTTCTGGTTTTATATCATCTCTTTGTGCAGCCATAGCAACTGCCCATCTTGTTGAATATGGATTATCTTTTCCCTTTTCTTCCAATCTTTTCTTTACTCTAGCATATCTATCATCTTCATTTTTTTGAGCCATTTCATCTATTAAAGTAGTACAATCTGACAATGTATTATCTTTACTACTTTCTCTAATAGCTTTTATTCCTTCTAATCCAAATTTATCAATATTATGGACAGCATAATCTATTATTTTTTTATCTTTTGCTGATTGTTCTTTCAAAAATTCATAATTATTTCTTATCTCTGCGCTAGCATTTGCCAAGAAATCAATTCCTTTTCCTTCTGGTTCAAGATTTGTAGATGTTTTACTTTGTGAATCAGTCTGAAGCACACTTGTAACATTAATATCACTATTAATTATTTCTCTAGCTACTTTTGGATTACTTGTTTGACATAAAGCAGCAATTACCACTGGGTCATTTTTTAAGCTTGGATCCATATAATGAATAATAGCTGGTGAAATATCAACATTACTAAGAATAAATTGTTCATTTCTACTTAAAGGAGTATTAAATATTACTTCTGGTTCTTTTGATATTACTTCTATAGTTCTTTTTGGATCTTTTTGCAAAGTTTCTGAATATCTATAAATAGCATAAGTACCTAAAGAGTTTTTTACTGCAAAAAATAATGGCTCCATAAACTCTTTATCCATTATTAACTTTGGTGGCAACAATAATAGTTTATCGAAATCTCTTAATCTCATATTTCTTATTAGATCTTGTGAATACAAGCCACTTTCTTCTAAATCATCTAGAGTTAAATCTTCATCATTTTTTACGAATTTCATAAATACTCCTTTAATTTATACATTTATTCTACAGTAACTGATTTTGCTAAGTTTCTTGGTTTATCTACATCTAGTCCTTTTTCTTTTGAAATATAGTATGCCAAAAGTTGAAGTGGTATTACAGATAATATTGGAGAAATATAAGGACTAACTTTTGGAATAGTAAACACTTCGTCAAACTTAACATTTTCTAAAGTTTGATTTGTTACTACAAAAGTTTTAGCTCCTCTTGTAATAACTTCTTGTAAGTTACTAATTGTTTTAGGAGTTAATTTCTCATCTGTCATTATTCCAATTACAGTAACATCTTTTTCGATTAATGCTATTGGTCCATGCTTTAATTCACCAGCTGCATAACTTTCTGCATGAATATAAGAAATTTCTTTTAATTTAAGTGCTCCTTCAACTGCAACATAGTAATCTATTCCTCTTCCAATAAAGAATGCATCTTTTTCATTACTTATTTGTTTTGCAAATTCTTTAATTCTAGAAGTGTTTTTTATTACTTCTTCTATCTTTCCAGGTATTTGTAAAATCTCTTTTTTTAAGCTTTCTAATTCAGGTGAATCTATTTCTAATATCTCTGCGAATCTGATTCCTAAAATTGCAAGCAATGTAATTTGAGCGGTGTATGCTTTTGTTGAAGCTACCGCGATTTCAGGGCCAGCATGAGTATATAAAGTATAATCTGCTTCTCTAGTAATAGAACTTCCTATAACATTTGAAATAGCAATAGTTTTTGCTCCCTTTTCTCTAGAAAGTTTTAAAGCTGCAATAGTATCTGCTGTTTCTCCTGATTGAGAAATATAAATACATAAAGTATTTTTTGTTATTAATGGATTTCTATATCTAAATTCTGAAGCAATATCAACTTCTGTTGGTAAACCACAAAAATCCTCTAAGATTTTTTTAATAGTTTGACCAGCATTTTTGGCTGTTCCACATGCTACAACATAAACTCTATCTATACTTTGTAAATATTCTTTAGAAAAATCTATTTCATCTAAAACACATTTTGAATTTTCAGAAATTCTTGCTCCAATTGTTTCTCTAATTGATTTTGGTTGTTCAAAAATTTCTTTTAACATAAAATCTTCAAAGTCGCCTTTTTCTGCCGCACTTGTATCCCATGCTATATTTTTTACTTGTTTATCAAATTGATTTAAATCTCTATCATAAAACGCAATATTGTCTCTCGATAACACAGCATATTCTAAATCATTTAATAAATAAAAATCTTTTGTAAATGAAAGAATAGCTGGTATATCTGAACTGATATAATTCTCTCCTACTCCTTTACCTAAAACAAGTGGGCTGTCTTTTCTTACTACAAACATTGTATCTTTAAAATCATTATTTAAAACTTCTATAGCAAAACTACCTTTCAAATCATCAACTGCTTTTTTCAAAGCTGTTAAAAAATCTAATTTTCCAGATTTAGATGTTTTCTCATAATAATAATTTATTAAATTTGGAATTACCTCTGTATCTGTTTGAGAATAAAACTGATATCCATTATTACTTAAAAATTCCTTTAGTTCAATATAATTTTCTATAATTCCATTATGAACCACAGCTGTAGATTTTTTATTATCTAGATGTGGATGTGAATTTATTTCTGAAGGCTTTCCATGAGTTGCCCATCTAGTATGACCAATACCTATACTTCCTTTTAAACTTTGAGTTTCTATTGCATTTGAAAGCTCTGAAACTCTACCTTTTTTCTTAATAACTTTTATTCCGTTCTTCTTCTATTGTCGCGATTCCTGCAGAATCGTATCCTCTATATTCTAATCTTAGCAAACCATTAATTAAAATTGGTTCTGCTTCTCTTTTACCTATGTAACCAACTATTCCACACATAATAATCTCTCCTTTATATTAGTTTATTTATGTGTTATAGCTATTTAAAAAGCTCTTTGTTTAAATATCACTATTTATTTTTAAACTTTTCTATGACGATAGCTCGCCATTAGAGCATCCGCCGAATATTTCGATAACTCTAATCCTCGTCAACATTTTAAAATCAAATGTCCAGGCGCCAGGCTTCCCTTTGTACTTTTACTCCTTTCTATTTTCAAAAAATATAACACACTATTATATTATGCAAAAAAATTAAATCTGTCAATGAATTTAACTGACTATATTTTTTTAAAATAATTTTTCTATTTTATACTCTTTTTCCAATTTTTCGTTTAAATAAAGTCTTGAAACAATTTCAAATTCTTTTAATGAATTATCTGATAAATTAAATGAAAAAAGTTTTTTATTATCAGCCTTGCATGAATAAATAATTGCATTTTTCGTTGCTTCACTTATTCTAAAAGCTCCGCATCTCTTGTTTACTACAGCTATCGCATTTAAAACCATTATCTTTAAAGCTAAAATTATTTAAATTTTCTTTTGTTTTACAACTTACGCATTCATCCACATTTGGTGCAAAACCAATAATTTTCATTAATCTCATTTTAAAAACTGAAGTAATAAAATCTAAATTCTTTTGTGTTTCTGATATTGCATATAAAGTATTTAAATACAATTTTAAAATATAGAATGAATTTTGATTTTCAGTTGTAACATCATTTATTATTTTAGTGATATGTGAAGCATATTGAAGTTTATCTAAGTCCGTTCTTAAGTTATAAAACATTTCAATAGTCTCACATGAATTTATTGTATATGTATCTCCACCTTTAAAAAGCATATATTCTCCAAATGTAAAAAGTTGAGTGCTAGCCAAAAGTTGACTTTTTGTACGTCTAGCTCCGCCTAGCACTACAGCTTATTTTTCCTAAATTAGGAGTAAGCATTGTAAGCATTTTATCTGAATCACCAGAATTATTTTCTGCAATTATTATTCCATTCACTTTCAAATTCTTTGCCAAGCTTATTTTCCTCCATATTTTTGTATTTACAAAACTCCAAATAATCCGTGATTTCTCCAGTTTTAACGAAGTTACTCCATGCAGTTTTTTTATCCATATTTTGATCACTTCCTTAAAATATTTATTTGTATTTTTGCAAATTTTATTCGATGTTTTATTTTAATTTAAATTTATTATTTATAACCGAATCATTATTAATCCAGTCTTCTTTAACTTTTACCCAAGTATGTAAATTTACCTTTGTATCAAACATTTTCTCCAAATCTTGACGAGCATAACTTGAAATTCGTTTTAGCATCTGTCCATTTTTTCCTATAATAATACCTTTATGAGATTCTCTAATGCAAAAAATAATTGCATCTATATCATAAATATCTTCATTTTTGGTAGTTTTTCTTAATTCAAACTTTTGAATTTCAACATAAATTCCATGAGGTATCTCGTCATTAAGCAATTTTAATGCTTTTTCACGTATTATTTCAGCTGCTAAATCTCTCATAGATTGGTCTGTGTATTCATCATTTTCATAATATTTTGGTCCTTCTGGAAGAATCTGTTCAATTTCTTTAATTACTATTTCTATTCCTTTTTCTTTTAATGCAGAAACTGGTATTACACTTGAAAAATTATATTCTTCTTTATATGTTTCTATCATTGATAAAACTTTTTCTTTTGAGACTAAATCTGTTTTATTAAGGATTAAAATAGTTGGTTTTTTAGCAGATTTTATTTTTTCTAATATTTGCTTATTTTCTTCTGAAATGCTTTTTTCTGTACAATCAACTAAAAATAAAACACAATCCACTTCTCCAATCATAGTCATAGCAGTATCTATCATGGTATGACTTAATTTAGATTTACCTTTATGAATTCCTGGAGTATCTGTAATAATAATCTGTGAATTTGGATTATTTATTATGGCTTTAATTGCCGTACGTGTAGTTTGTGTTTTAGGTGTAGTAATTGCAACTTTTTCATTTACTAAACTATTTAAAAGAGTTGATTTTCCTGCGTTTGTTTTTCCGATCAAACTAACAAAACCAGATTTAAACATTTTTTGCTCCTTCCATTAAACTTTTTAATCTTTTATATTTTATAATATTATTAATTATTTTTTATGTTACTTATTTATTTCTTGTTATATCTAATATATTTAATACATTTTCCTCTTTTTCTCGCATAGCAAGCTTGTCCTCTTCAGTCATATGATCATATCCAATTAAATGATAAAAACCATGAACTACCATATAACTTAATTCTCTTTCAAAGCTATGTCCATATTCTATAGCTTGCTCTTTTACTTTATCTATTGAAATCATTATGTCTCCAAGAGCTTCTCTATACTCACCTGTAATTTCAGATATTTCATCTTTTTCAAACATTGGAAAAGAAAGCACATCTGTAGCTTTATCAATGTTTCTATATTCTTTATTTGTTTTTTGAATTTGTGCAGGAGTTGTTAAAATAACACTTAAGTATAGATTCTTTGAAAGCATATTTTCAACTTCAAAACATTTATGTGCAACTTTTTCAATTAAATCGACATATTCTTTATTTTCTTCAATATCTAAAAATTCAATTTCTGTTATGTTCATTTTCTCTCCTTATAATAACAAATACAAGGTATGCCAATAAAAGCATACCTTGTTAATTATTATTTAAATATTTCAGCATACTTCTCTGAAATGGTAATTTAAATTTAGTTATTTTTTTTAATATATCTAACTTTTTTCCCTGTTAAGAAAGAATTCTTAAATTGCTTCATTACTCCAAATTCGACTAATTTTGCCTTATATAATTTTCTTAATTGTATATTTTTTGGGCTTGCCTCATCTATTTGGCTAAGCTCTCTTTGAAGGATAAGAATTTCTTTTGCTTCAGAATTTGTTGCTTTTGTATATTGTGCCCAGAATTTCTTATATTTTTCTCTTTCTTCACTGCTGTCCCAATAAACTTTTGTTGAAAGAAGTTTAACGTTATAATCTTCTATTAGTTTTATTAACATTTTGTATGCTTCTTCTTGTTTTTCTTTATTTTGAGTATTTAAAATTAAGTTTCTTAAATCTTTTAAAAGTTTATTATAGCATTGTTCAGCCGCAACTAGTGGTAAACTATGAGTGAATAAAAATCTGCTTAATCCTAATAAAACCATATTTTTCTCTAAATATTCTTTTTCATCTAATTTGCCAACACTAAATTTTTCATATTCTTCATATCCCTTTAAGATATTAGAATAATTTGCATTTTGTTTATCTATCTCTAATTTTATTGGTAATACTTTTTTTATGTATTCTTCTAATGTATCAAAAATACTTTTGTATAAAGGAACCAATCCATTTTGACCTGCTTTTATTCCATCTGCAAGTTTAATTGAATAATTTTTTAATATACCTTTATATAAATAATCCATTTTTTCTACATATAATGCTTTGTATTTTTCTATAGCTTTATCTTTCCCAGTGTTTTTAAAATTTTCGTAATCTAACTCTAATAAAAATTTTTGTTTTCTATATTTATATTCTAAATATTCTGTCTCTTTTAAATGAACTATATTATAATAATTTGCAAGAGCGTCTCTTTCAAAAACAGAAGCCATACCATTTTTAACTTTTTTATAAACAGAATCCATAATAAACTTATCTATTGATTCTAAATATAATGTATAGCTTTCTTCATATCTATTAGAAGCTTGATCTTTTTTAGAAACATCGTTTGATGATTCAAGTTTTTTATATGCATCATAATATTTAATAACATTATTTCTTTTCATTGAAATTAACATTCCATTTAGTCCAATTTTTCCTGGTGTAAACAATTTACTAAGTGTATTAGAAATTTTGTTAAAAAATGTTGTATTAGGCTGTATTACTTTTAAACTTCTTTCTTCCATGTGTTTCTTTCCTTTCTCTAATTAACTAATTGCTGAAGCACACCAATTTTTTCTTCTGTTTCACAAGTTAATTTAAGCTTAACTCCATTTTCCGTAGGAGTTACAACAGGTATAACTTGAATTAGATTTTCTTCTGAAATATTGTTTTGGCTTAACAGCTCTTTTTTCAATTTCTTTTGTAATTGCTCAGAAAGTTCCTCTACTGTATATTCTATATGTTTCAAATTTTTCTCTTTATAAACAACTTTTTTTAGTTCAATAGGAATATAAAAATTTGAAAATAATTTTAGTTTCTTTTTCGTCTCTATTGTATCATAATTTTTAAAATTTGGAAGTCTTTTATTAAAATTTATTTCAAAATTGTTAAAATTTATTCTAAAGTTCGAATATGTATTTTCCGTAGCTTCAAAATAGCTTTGTTTAAAGTCTGCTTCTTCTTCTTTTGAATAACATATTTTGGCATAAACATCCCCATCTGCATGAACATATCTCGTTCCTGTATATTTCCCGATAATTGCTCCTTCGATTAACATATCTCCTGGCTTAACAGTATCTCCGAACATTGACAGCTATTGTTCCGTTTCTTGCAGTGACTTTCGTTATAACACCTTCTTTATCAGATACTATATTACAGGCAATAGAATTATCAATTATTTCTGGTTTTGCTGTAGCTTTTTCAAGACTTACTATTACATTAGTACCACTAATTTTAATTCCAACCCATGATACATCATTCATTTTCATACAAATATAATTGATAGCTTTTGAAGTATCTATTTTATTTAATGGTGTCCCTTCTTTAATTCCTACTTCATTAAGTATTTTTAAAACTTCAGTTTTATCTATTGATTCATCACATAATATATCAATATTCCACGCAAATTTAGTTAGTCCAAAAATTAAAATTGCAATTACTAAAAAAGTAATTGCAAATATTTTTCTTTTCTTATATCTATGTAGTAAAAAAGGTAGTCCTTTTTTAGTTTTTATTTCAACTCGACATTTTGTTTTCTTAGCTATTTTAGGCAATTTCTTAAAATCTTTAATTGCTATTCTAGCTTCTACTTCAGTTGACTTATGTCTTGATAATCTCCACAAAAAAATGTTTTTAGCTATCGCAAGATTTATAAATCTTTCTGTAAAAAAGCCTTCAATTTTAATATCAACATATCCAAAAATGTATAAAAATAAAATCTTTATAAACTTCATTTTTGTCACCTCAATTAATGTATAATAAAAAAAATTATTATTTCTCGAAAGTAATATTTTCTATACTCCCTTTAATCATTATATCTTCTTCATTTAGTTGGATTAATTTCATATTAAACCCATTAATAATTACATTTCCTATATGTGTTGCTACTCTCACAAAAAATTCTTCGTATTCTAAGATTCCTTTAAAATTTTCTATTATTACCTCATCAAAAGCTGTAATTGTAACTTTAGGTACTTTGCTTATAACCTCTCTAGGCATTTCTAAAATATTTTCAAAATTTCTAGTAAAATGCTTCATAAATCACTAATCCTTTCTTATCCAAATAAACTTCTCTAATTATATTTATTCTATATTTTTAGAAATATGCCAAAAAAGATTAGGTTTTTATTTTAATTGGTATTTTAAGCGAATTGCTTAAGATTAAAATAAATTGAATAAAAAAATAAATAACATATATACAATAATTTATTGTATATATGTTGTTATATCATGCTTTATATAGTTTGTCTATTATTTTTTATCGACAAAATTCTTCTTTAATTAACTTTTACAAAAGCACCTGTTCCATCTTCACCTGCTGTTGGATCCCATATAGAGTTAAAATCTAGTGCCGGTAAGCTATTATCCCCTATAACCCATTCACACCAGTCTTTTGTATCGACTCCAGAATCTGGATGAGCAATGTAATAATTTAGCGCATCTACTACATCTGCTGTTGTCTTTGGATTTGCTTCTCCTTCTGGAACTTCTAAACCTTCTAAAGTTTTATAAAAGACAGTATCTCCTGTTGCTGTAACTAAAGTAAATATTCCTTGTATACCAAAAAGATAATAATTATTTTTGTGTGTATGAGATCCGCCTCCTTTCCAAATTGGGCATACGGTTTTTGAGCTTGTTCCATCTATAACACTTAACGTTCCTGTTGAACAACAATTTCTTATTACTCCGCCAAAAAAACCTGATGCACAAATACCGTCCTGCTCCATATAAGTTGTCACTAACTCCTGAAATAATTGCTCCTGAATTATAACAATTATAACATGAACATGCAGAATACCATTTTATACCAGCTGATGAATCAGTATAACTTGTTATCGTACCTTTATTTATACAATTTGTAATTGGATTGCTTTCAGATGATTGGTGTCCGTGAAATACCTGCAGCTCTAGTTTTTGCTGTAATATTGCCGTAATTACAGCATTTATCAGTCTTCTTAACACAATTTGTTGAAATAATACCAAAAGCAGTAGAATTGTCAGAAGTTACATTTCCATAATTTGTACAATTAGTTATAGAACCTGTTCCGTCCAGACCATGGGCCACAAGATAGACCAACTGCTCCGCCAGTTCCTGTGTTTTTAATTGTTGCTTTATTAATACAATTTTCCAAATAAATATTACCTCCTGAAGGTACCCCCCCAACTAAACCTGCAGCTGATCCACTACCTGTACATATTATTTCTCCGCCTATTGTTATTTTTTTTATTGTTGTACTTCCACCCCATATGCAATAGCCAAATAATGCAGCATTGTCACTTCTTTTTATATAAATGTTTTTTATTTCACGTTGCTCTGCTCCATAAAATATTCCTCCAAAGGATTTACTATTTGTTGCATTACCTATTGGAATAAATCCTTGCCCTGTTGTACATAGTTCCTTTATTGGTTTTGCCGTTTGTGACTCTTCATCTGGTATGTATGCAGTATTAGCTTCATTAACACTATATTTTGCTGTAAAATCTGAGTATGAAAATATTGAATTGAAATCTAAATCTTTTACAAGAACTATATATTTACCCGCATATGTTGTACCTGCATTTACATTTTTAGAAAGTGCTACTAAATCTTCTATACATTCTATTCTATAAGGCTTCTCCTTTGTTCCTATACATGTTCCACCTTTTGTTAGATCTCCTGCATACTCAATTGGCTCCAGTGTTTTCCCCTCTCCTACATTTCCATTGCTATCTATTTCATAATACTTTTCTTCTATTTTTACTACTATAGTATCAGAATTATCTATTGCCTCTGCTACATTCTCTCCAAAAACACCATCTAATGCTTTTTGCATATCTTCTACTGTTACTTTTTCTCCTAAAGTATCTATTTGAGCTGAAGCATATGCT
>JAEEGL011323178.1_pt1 | contig 54253 bp, 53 predicted proteins | sample 9134231 | NCBI WGS metagenome assembly JAEEGL01 (sample SAMN16246548, study PRJNA631951) | gut metagenome | biome: gut microbiome; feature: rumen; material: fiber-attached | host: Bos | place: Iran: Karaj | collected 2018-10 | reverse complement strand
GCAGGAGTCATAAGGAACTGGACTTGACGGATCAGGTGGCAGTTAGGAAGTTCTTCGATGAGGAACAACCTGATGCAGTGGTGCTGGCTGCTGCCTTTGTGGGCGGCATTATGGCCAATTCGCTGTATCGCGCAGACTTCATTATGATGAACATGAAGATTCAGTGCAACGTGATTAGTGAGGCATACGCCCATGGGGTGAAGAAATTGCTGTTCCTGGGTAGTACCTGTATCTACCCGAAGAACGCGCCCCAGCCCATGAAGGAGGATTGCCTCCTGACCAGTCCGCTGGAGTACACCAACGAGGAGTATGCCATTGCCAAGATAGCAGGCCTGAAGATGTGCGAGAGCTACAACCTGCAGTATGGCACCAACTACATTGCAGTGATGCCCACCAACCTCTATGGCCCTAATGACAACTTCCATTTGGAGAACAGCCATGTGATGCCGGCAATGATGCGCAAGGTGTATTTGGCCAAGCTGATACATGATGGCGATTGGGGTAAGATTGCCATTGACCTCAATAAGCGTCCTGTGGAGGGCGTCACCGGTGAGGGCTTACTCTTACATCAGCCTTCTTACATCTCACATCGAGACGAGGTTCTGTCAAAACTCGCCAAATATGGCATTTTTGACAACCGAGTCGTATTGTGGGGTACTGGTACACCGCTACGCGAGTTCTTATGGTCTGAGGACATGGCTGATGCATCGGTTCATGTGCTGCTGAATGTGGACTTCAAGGATGTCATTGGCATTGAGAAGTACTCCTCAGTACATTTTGGTGCTTCAACTGATGGTGCTGTGGATAGAAACCACAGTGCAGGTCGTGGTGGAGCCATTCCCTCATTGGGCGAGATCCGTAACTGTCACATCAATGTTGGTACGGGTAAAGAGTTGACCATCCGTGAACTGTCTGAGTTGGTGGTTAAGGCCGTAGGCTTTGAGGGTGAGGTGGAGTTTGATGCCTCCAAGCCTGATGGCACCATGCGCAAGCTCATTGATGTCTCAAAACTCCATTCTCTTGGTTGGACTCATAAGGTAGAAATCGAGGATGGCGTAGTTAAGTTGTTCCAATGGTACAAAGCCTCATTAGCATAATGTTTTTTGAATAATAATACAATCGAAATATGAAAACAGCACTGATTACTGGTATTACAGGTCAAGACGGAAGTTACCTGGCAGAGTTTTTATTAGAGAAAGGTTATGACGTTCATGGTATGATTCGTCGTAATTCATCCGACTATCGTGAGCGTATTGCTCACTTGGAGGGAGTGAAGAATTTTCATTTGCACTTTGGTCATCTGGGCGATTCTATGAGTATCATCTCTATTATCAATAAGGTAAAGCCCGATGAAATCTATAACTTGGCTGCTCAGAGCCATGTGCAGGTCAGCTTTGACTCTCCGGAGTTTACGGCCGATGTCGATGCCACTGGCGTTCTCCGTGTATTGGAGGCCGTTCGCCAGTGTGGACTGGCTGACAAGTGCCGTATCTATCAGGCTTCTACCTCTGAGCTCTATGGTAAGGTCGAGGAGGTTCCTCAGAACGAGAACACGCCTTTCCATCCTTACTCGCCGTATGCTGTGGCTAAGCAATATGGCTTTTGGATTGTCAAGGAGTATCGCGAGGCCTACAATATGTATTGCTGCTCGGGTATTCTGTTTAATCACGAGTCAGAGCGTCGCGGCGAGACCTTCGTTACCCGTAAGATTACCCTTGCTGCTGCCCGCATCAAGCAAGGCAAGCAGGATAAACTCTATCTCGGAAATCTGAGCTCACTCCGTGACTGGGGCTACGCTAAAGACTACGTAGAGTGCATGTGGCTCATCCTGCAGCAGGATCAGCCCGAGGACTTCGTGATAGCAACAGGTGTGCAGCACTCAGTGCGCGAGTTCTGCTATTATGCGTTCAAGCGCGTAGGTATCGAATTGGAGTTCCATGGCGAGGGCGCAGATGAGAAAGGTATCGATAAGGAAACAGGCAAGGTGTTGGTCGAGGTCTCTCCCGATTTCTACAGACCAACGGATGTTGTCAACCTGTGGGGAGACCCCACCAAAGCCAAAGCAAAGCTTGGCTGGAACCCGGCCAAGACCAGCTTCGAGGAGCTGGTGAACATCATGGTTGACAGCGACATGGCGAAGGTCGCTTCTGAAGGAGCTGCAGAGGAAGTCCGTACTAACCTCGCTGAGTATCTGGAGAAAGGTATTGTCAAGTAGGCTTCAGGCCCAGCCAGCGTTGCTGGCAGAGCCTTCTGCCAAATAAAGCGGTATTTACCCGAGGCCTCGCCTCCGATAAGAGCTCGACACGTGTTAGATTTATGAAGAATCCTTCACAATACTTTGATAATTTAGAGATGTTCATTCGGTCGCATCCTGACCATGCACCGTTAGCTATGCTGATGGCTGCTGTGAGGAGCAATGGCTGCCCGGAAGAACTGATTGATGCTGTGGTCAATGGGGCGATAGCTCAGGAAATAAACCTGGCCATTACCCCAAAGGAACAAACAGTAACTGTCTCAAAAGATGGCTACGTGTACGAGACATGGAAGGAATACAACCCTACTTACGAAGAGTTGATTAACGACGTTGTAAATCGTTTTAACGATTTTCCTGTAGAACGCGCCAAGACGATTGTTGATGTCCTGATAAGTAAACATGCCCTCATAGTTAATCCTGATGGGAAAATCTATCGCACAATGATACTTGTACCGCGTCAACCTTTAATGCTCTAGTTGCCACGATATAGATTCATCAATCTATGCAGAAACCTTTTATAGTCACATCAAGAGTTATATCTCATTTGGGCGAGAGTCTGATAAAGAATGAGAGTATAGCGTTGTTGGAGTTGGTAAAAAACTCTTATGATGCCAATGCCCGTCATTGCCGTGTTGACTTTACCTATCGTGGTAGCGAGCTCAACCAGATTAGGGTTGAAGATGACGGCGATGGAATGTCGCTTGATACAGTCCAAAATGTCTGGCTCGTCATTGGGACAGACAATAAAAAGCAGCAACTACAGAAGCCAACTAGTGGAAGACTGCCTTTGGGCGAAAAGGGAATTGGCCGCCTTGGTGTCCACAAACTGGGTAAAACCATTACCATGTACACAAAGACCCGCGAAGGTTCCGAGGTACAGGTAAGTATTGACTGGACTAAGCTCAGTGCTAGCACCGCTATTGACGATTTTACCATTGATGTGCAGGAGAACGCCGCTCCCGTATACTTCAAAGAATATAATCAGCATGGAACAGTGCTGGTTATTGATAATCTGAAGAGCGAGTGGACTCGCCGCAAGATTCGTGAAGTTTACCGAGACCTAACCTCGCTGAACAGCCCCTTTGCTCGTATGAGCGACTCCTTTGAAGTAGATGTTCGTTCTAATGCGACTGTTTTCGAGGGACTGCCCAATTTGAGAGACATATTGAACGTTGGCATGTATGTAGGCCATTGCGAGATTGAACGAGATCGTATTGTAGATTTCAAATATGAGTTCCGACCTTGGGAGTCGCTTAAAATTGATTCACGTGTGGTTACCAACCTTGATGATGCCGATGCCTATTTACAGCGACGAGTATATCAGGAATCTGGAAACAGAACAAAGAAAGAACTTGAACCTTTCAGCCTTAGTGATTATAAGATAGGTCGTATCGTAATCGACGTTGTTATTTATGAAAAGGATGCTTCTGTGTTCAGCTATATGAACATGGAGAAGAAGTCACTTACTGACTATCTCCGCGAGAACGGAGGTATTCGCGTTTATCGTGACGATGTTCGAGTTTATAACTATGGAGAAAAGGGAAACGACTGGTTGGGGCTTGACCGTTTGCGTATCAACAGGGCAGGAGGCAGTATTAACCAGACCCTAGTTATAGGTGCTGTTTCACTTGATCGCCGTTCAAGCACTGATTTACAAGAGAAAACAAATCGCGAAGGATTTATAGAAGACGAGGCCTACAATGCTTTTGTTGATGCAGTGAAATGGGGCCTCGACAAGATTATTCATTTACGTAATGCTGATAAAAATCGCTTAATTTCTATTTACAAGAAAGGCAAACGTACCGATGAACCAGTTATCTCAGACTTAGGTGAAGTAATCGAGATTGTCAAGACAAAGGTTTCTTCAGAAGAGTCACGTGACGAAATCCTGAAACTGTTGAGTAAAGTCAACGAGCAATACACTGATGTCCGTGATGTCCTCATCCGTAGTGCTAATGCAGGCTTGAATCTTGGTTCCGTAGTCCATGAAATGGGCAAGGAAGTTGCTCAACTGAAGGGGTTAGTAACACGTGGGGGTGACAAAGAAACCATCCTCAAATTGGTCAATCATCTGTCAAAGATAGTTGAGGGTTATTCAATCATGATTACAAAGTCTGAGATTAAGGATAATAGCATCAACGATGTCATTGAAACTGTAGTTGATAATTTGTCTTTCCGTTTCCATGACCACTGTGTTCGTGTTTTCTCCAATCATCTTGAAACTGATTATCACGCACGGTTCCCTGAAACAGAGGCCATTGGCGCACTGACAAATCTTATAGATAATGCTATATATTGGACACGAACATCCCGCGAGGAGGACAATCGTTTTATCTATCTCTATGTAACTAAAGAAATTGAAGGTTATATCTCGATTGCAGTCTGCGATAATGGCCCCGGCTTTAATATCGATACTGAAGTAGCTAAAGAACCTTTTGTGTCAGGTAAGCCTCTTGGTATCGGCATGGGTTTAGGCCTTCATATCACCAATGAGATAATGAAAGCAATGAATGGTAAACTCTTAATACTTGACCCTAATGAATTGGAAATACCGGCTAAAGCAAGGGATAAGAAAATTAATGGATCTGTGGTCGTATTGTGTTTCCCGATGTAGTTGTAAAAGAACCGAGAAAAATCCCCCACAAGTTCTAAGACCCAAGACAAATGAACCTATGAAGCTTAATAAGATACTCAATCGTGCTATTATCATTGATGATACACCAAAGGATGTCAAGGAACTCATGCAAGAGTTGACAAAAGACGATATATCTTATGATTTTGTTGAACCGACACAGTTGAAAGATGTTGTGTTTAAGCGAAATCGTCAGCTCATTTTCATGGATCTTATGCTTGATGGTTCAACTGACGAGAAACGCAACATACCAACAATTATCAAAATTCTCAGTAATAATCTGGCTGATGATTTTGGATTGTACGGACTTGTAGTATGGACTACTTACAAGGATAAAGTAGAGACTTTAAAGAAATCTCTTGGGGAAGTATATAAAAAGTCCTTGGATTCTAAGAATAATACTAGACCAAAAGAGGAGGGGGAACTCACTGGAGGAATACAATCTCGTATCAAGCCTCCACTTTTTATTGTTAGTCTTGATAAAAACAAATACTTAGAAGAAGGAAATTATAGTTCTTTAATGGATGATTTGAAAGTGGAAATTGAGAATGATACCCCAGCCAACTTCTTTACGACTTGGTACGAGTCTGTTGTAAGAGGAGTTGAACAGACTGTTGGTGACATATACAGTTTAGCACCGGAATATCCAGAACAGATAAAAGAGATAAAATATATACTATATAGTATAGGTTTAAACCATATTGGTATCAGTAAGAAAAATGCAAAGGGTTATGGAAAGATAACAGAAGATGCATTTAAAGCTTTTGACGAATTGCTGAGTGCCGATTTGAATTCACAGGATAGAGGCGTTGCGGATTTGTTCCAAGACGAACTGGAAAAACCATGGGAAAAGTCTTTCTGTAAGAAAATGGAGGTTTCTGCAAGTATTAATTCAAAGTTTTTCATCGATACCTATCAACTTTCCGACAAGCATATCGTTCCAGGATATGTTTACAAGGTAATGAGTTCAGACTCTCCTCTTATAATAACAGATAAACCGCAAGGGCTTAATGAATATGACCTCGAATTTGTAAATGTTGCGGTAGAGTTGACACCGCCTTGTGACTTTTCAAACAAGAAGGCTGGCTCGAGGCTTATAGGAGGATTCGCTTTTGAACTTAAAAAAGATATTAAAAAGAGGACACTGTTAGAATTAAAAAAGATATTGGCGATAGATAGATATTACAAGCTGTGTATGGTGATGATTGAACAAAAAATCATGGTGTTTTGTTTTGATTTCAGATACCTCTATACACCATCAGATGCGGAAATGATGGATACAACTAATTATCAACTATGGTTTAGGGCAAAGCCAAAGTTATTTGCTGATATTTTGCAGAAGTTCTCTTCTCATGCAGCAAGGTTGGGGCTGTCAAATATTGACTTGTCATGAATGTAGACAGTTGACATTTAGCTAGTGAAATAAAAAATCTTATGGAAATGGAAGAAATAATGAGATCAGTTCTGGCTTGTTTCCCAGGTTACTCAGATAATACACTCAGAGCAGGTGATATAATTTTGGTTCAGAACGTAGCTACGAAATGTAAAATGAGCCCTATGCAAGCGAGAGTATTATTGAATTCGCTTTGTGAAGAAGGATATTTGGAGAATAAAGAAGCTACAGAGAGAAAGGTAGCTGGCTATCACTTAACGTTAAAAGGATTCCAATTCTACAAAAAGGGTTAATGCGAATAACTACAAACAGAAAAAATGTGAATGATATACTGCTGAGAAGCAGGATATATAAAAAATCATTATGTATGGGGCGGGTAACCCGCTGGTCTCTCATAAGACAAAAAGTTCAATAACAGTGTCTCCGCTCTTTTTTACATTTTAAGTAATATCAAATCATGTATTTCATTAAAAGATTTATTCTTGTAACCTTTCTAATGTTAGTCGCTATCGGCATATCTGCCCAAGCCACAGGTCATGACGAGGATGTAAAGACGATAGAATATCGGCAAAAGATAGGCATTGACTACTCATTGCCAGATTTCGATACCAATAAGATTGATGGAAAAGTAATCGGAACTCGCTTAGCCAAGATCCTTCAAAAGTTGCAGGATAATGCAATTATTGATAATACGTGGAAGAATAGGATATCACTTTTATGTAGTGAACAGAATGAAAAGTTTCGATTTTCCACCCTTGAAAGATTTATCGTTAAGCGCATTTCTAAGTCAGGTAACATAATCACTATACTCTTTCATATTAAGTTTCATGAAAAGATTAATGGGACAAAACATCATGATATCCCTGTTGTTTTCAATCAAGGTGTTTCTGAAAGTAAAGTTGTGAATGAAGTGTTCTCTGACATGAGTAGATACATCAAAGAATAATACACAACTTACCTTATTAATGTAAAGGAAAGTCAGAGAAGCATTGAAGGAGGAGATACTTAATGGTCATGTTCATGCGAGAAAAGGGCTTGTACCATCATCGAACTCTTATTAGTTCGCCAAGTGCATTTATAAAGGTAATTTGAAATGATGTCGCGAGACACTATATAAATAATCGTTAATATGGGGCGGGGAACCCGCTGGTCTCTCATAAGACAAAAGGTTCAATAACAGCGGGCCGCCCCTCTTTAAATAATATGAATTTGTATCCATTACTTTTTGAACCCAATCTTCACTCCGTTGTCTGGGGTGGAAATCAGCTTCGAACCTATAAAGGGTTAGCCCCTTCCGACGAATCTATTGGTGAGAGTTGGGAGGTAAGTGCAGTGCCATCAAGCACGAGCATCATAAGTAATGGTGTTTGGAAAGGAATAGACTTGATATCTGTCATTAATAAGCACCCAGAAGCTATCCTAGGCAAAAAGGTAAGCGAGAAATATAATAGCAAATTGCCGTTGCTGGTGAAATTCATCGATGCCAAGCGAGATTTATCAATCCAGGTGCATCCCAATGATGAGATGGCGATGCGCGAGCATAACAAGATGGGCAAAACCGAGATGTGGTACATCCTCAAGGCTGATGAGGGCGCTCACCTATATGCTGGCTTCAAACAAGAGATAACGCCAGAGGAATATCAGAAGCGTATAGCTGATGGTACAATCACAGAAGTCTTAGCTGATCATAAGGTTAAAGCCGGTGATGTTTTCTACCTCCCTGCAGGTCGTGTACATGCTATTTGTGGGGGAATTTTACTGGCAGAGGTACAGCAGTCTTCTGATGTGACTTATCGCATCTTTGATTATAACCGTCTTGGATTGGATGGAAAGCCACGTGAACTGCATACAGAACTTGCAGCTAAAGCTTTAGACTACCATGTCGAGGCCAACTATCGTACAGAATATGAGAATAACTTAGACAAGGCAGTGCAGATCATCGATTCTCCTTATTTTGATGTGCGAGTGATGGAAATCAATAAACCGATGCACCGCAACCTTATCAAGTATGATAGTTTTATCATCACCATGTGTATTGAAGGTGATTTTAAAATTCGGGTACGTAGTACAGGTGATGAAGTAATACTGAAGGAAGGTAATAGCTCATTGATACCGGCAGGAATCGCAGACTATGATATCATTCCTCAAAGAGAAAGGACCCGTATCCTTGATGCATATATTGATAATAAAGATAGGGGCATTACCCATAAGGTAACAAGGTTCTTACATATAACAAAGAAATAAAAAGTATAATGAGAAGTAATCACGTTGTAATCATGGCTGGTGGTGTAGGCAGCCGTTTCTGGCCGTTGAGCACACCGGAGTTTCCTAAGCAGTTCATTGACATTTTAGGCTGCGGTAGAACGCTCATTCAATTAACGGTTGACCGCTTCAAGGGCGTCTGCCCAATGAGCAACTTTTGGGTGGTAACCAATGCCAAGTATGTTAATATCGTCAAGGAACAATTACCTGATATACCAGCTAATCATATCCTGGCAGAGCCAGCGGCAAGAAATACTGCTCCATGTATAGCATGGGCTTGTTGGAGTATCAAGAAAGAAGATGCAAATGCCAATGTGGTAGTAACACCTGCAGATGCCGTAGTGATGAATCCTGAGGAATTCCGTAGGGTAATCAATAAAGCTTTAGCATTTACTGATACGCATAATGATATTGTAACCATTGGTATTAAGCCCTCAAGACCAGAAACCGGATACGGATATGTAGAGACTGCAGATTCAGCGGATGGTGAGATATGTAAAGTCAACGCCTTCAAGGAAAAACCTGACCATGATACTGCAGAGAAGTATCTCAAGGCTGGCAATTATCTGTGGAATGCCGGTATCTTCGTGTGGAATATAGTTACTATCACGGATAGCATAACCAAATATAAACCCAACATTGCTGCAGAAATGGATAAGATAGCAGCAACAGGAGATGTTGTGGGAGTCTTCCCTCAATGCGAAAAGATTTCCATTGACTATGCGGTCATGGAACCTGCATCCAAAGAAGGTTTGGTATATACGCATTCTGCTGACTTTGGCTGGAGTGATCTAGGAAATTGGGCTTCACTTCATGATAAACTTAAAAAAGATGAGAATGACAATGGTGTGGTAGGTAATGTGAAATTGTATGAATGCACTAATTGCGTTGTTCATGCAGAGGATGCCAAGAAGGTGGTGCTTCAAGGTCTTGATGGTTACATCATGAGTGAGAAGAATGGACAGATACTCGTTTGCAAACGTAGTGAAGAACAGAGAATAAGAGAATTTTCAACGGATTAATTAAAATGGAAGTAATAAAAACAGCAATAGAAGGAGTACTTATCATAGAGCCCAAAGTATTTGGCGACAAAAGAGGATACTTCTTTGAGTCATTCTCACAGCGTGAGTTCGACGAGAAGGTGGCTCCTATTCTTGGACACAGCATCAATTTTGTCCAGGACAACGAGTCTATGTCCTCTTACGGAGTAATGCGTGGTCTCCACTTTCAAAGACCACCTTATACCCAGAGCAAGTTGGTTCGTTGCGTAAAAGGGGCAGTCCTTGATGTTGCTGTTGACATCCGTAAAGGTAGTCCTACCTATGGCCAACATGTGGCAGTGGAACTGACAGAAGAAAACCATCGCCAGTTCTTTGTGCCACGTGGCTTTGCGCACGGCTTTGCCGTACTGAGCGAAACAGCAGTATTCCAATACAAGTGTGATGAATTCTATCATCCAGAGGTTGATGGTGGTATTAGCATATTGGATGATTCATTAGGTATTGATTGGCGTATTCCTACAGAAAAAGCCAACCTTTCTGAGAAGGATACCAAACATACATTATTGAAGGACTTTGATAGTCCGTTTGACATTAATGTAGATTTATACAAATAACAAAAAACATGAACTTTTGGAGCAGCGAGAGTAAAGGAGAATGAATTCTTGCATTACCGAGCGACAAAAGTAATAAACGAAAGAATTGGAGTTTATGAAGGGAATTGTATTAGCTGGAGGTTCCGGCACTCGCCTTTATCCAATCACCAAGGGAGTGAGCAAACAGCTTCTCCCTATCTATGATAAACCCATGGTTTATTATCCTATCAGTGTGCTAATGCTTGCTGGTATCAAGGATATTCTTGTCATTAGCACACCTTATGACCTTCCTGGCTTTAAACGCCTGTTGGGAGATGGATCTGATTATGGCGTGAACTTCCAGTATGCGGAACAACCTTCTCCAGATGGGTTGGCTCAGGCATTTATCATTGGTGAGAAGTTCATTGGTGATGATAGTGTATGCTTGGTTTTAGGGGATAATATCTTCCATGGCGCAGGTTTCAGCGCATTGTTAAAAGAATCTGTGTGTACTGCAGAGGAGGATAAGAAAGCCACTGTATTTGGCTATTGGGTGAATGATCCAGAACGTTATGGTGTAGCGGAATTTGATAAGGAGGGTAACTGCCTTTCCATCGAAGAAAAACCTAAGGAACCTAAGAGTAACTATGCTGTGGTTGGTTTGTATTTCTATCCCAACAAGGTAGTGGATGTGGCTAAACATATCAAGCCCTCAGCACGTGGCGAACTGGAGATTACCACAGTGAACCAAGAGTTCTTGAAAGATGGTGAACTTAAAGTTCAAACCCTTGGCCGTGGATTTGCGTGGTTAGATACAGGTACACATGACAGCTTGACAGAAGCCACTAATTATATTGAGACCATTGAAAAACGTCAAGGTCTTAAAGTGGCTTGCCTTGAGGGTATTGCTCTTCGTAAAGGTTGGATTACAACTGAGAAAATGCGCGAACTTGCTAAGCCCATGCTCAAAAACCAGTATGGCCAGTATCTTATGAAGATGGCTGATGAGTTTGAGAAGAATGGTGCAGGTAAAATTGACGAATTCTAAGATATGAATATTCTTGTAACAGGAGCCAATGGTCAATTGGGTAATGAAATGCGCATTGTTACCAAAGGCTCTAAAGACAAATACATCTTCACAGATGTTTGTGATGAACATCCTGAATCCATAGAGATGCTTCACAAGTTGGCTGGTGATTATGTGGATACTACAACCACCAAGCTTGACATCACCAACCTTGATGCCATACGTGCAATGGTAAAAGAGAATGATGTCAAGGTAATTGTGAATTGTGCAGCCTGGACTAATGTGGATGGTGCAGAAGATCCGGAGAAATACGATCTGGTTGAGTTGCTGAATGCCAAAGCCCCTGAGAATCTTGCTATAGCTATGAAGGAAGTAGGAGGCCTTTTGGTTCATATCTCCACAGATTATGTGTTTGGCGGAGATCCTTACAATACCCCTTGTAAGGAAGATCAGAAGGGTACACCCACCGGCGTATATGGCCTTACGAAGTTACATGGTGAGCAGAATATACAGAAGACGGGAGTTAATCATCTTATCTTCCGTACTGCTTGGCTCTACAGTGAGTTCGGAAAGAACTTTGTGAAGACTATGTTGAACCTAACAGCTTCCAAGCCGCAATTAAAGGTGGTATTTGATCAAGTAGGTACACCTACATATGCATATGACTTAGCTGCCGCAATCTTTGATATCATTGATAACCGTAAATTTGAGGGTAATTCAGGAATATATCACTACTCTAACGAGGGCGTTTGCAGCTGGTACGACTTTACCAAGATGATTGCTGAGTTTGCTGGCAATACTGGATGTGACATTCAACCTTGTCATAGTGACGAGTTCCCTAGTCCGGTAAAGCGACCCGCTTTCTCTGTTTTGAATAAAACAAAAGTAAAGGGGGTATTCGGAATTACTGTTCCATATTGGACGGATTCATTAAGGATTTGCATAAAGAACTTGGAATAAGTGTTACAGGTCTTAGAACACAATAAATGTACAGGATGTGCGGCATGCTTTACAGCATGTCCACACAAAGCTATTACTATGCATTTTGATAATGAAGGGTTTGAGTATCCTGTTATTAATCAAGATGTATGTGTGGATTGTGGCCTTTGTCAGATTGTTTGCCCTGTCATTCAATATGATATGAGACAAGAGCAGAGGGATGCAAATAATGATGCTCAGATTGGATATGCTGCCCGAAATACAAATTATGCTCAACGTTTAATAAGTTCTTCTGGGAGTATTTTCCCACCTATCGCAGAATGGATAATAGAGAATAATGGTGTTGTTGTTGGAGCTGCTTATGATGACCAGTTTAATGTCGTTCACAGAATAATTGATTCCGTTGAAAACTTAAGGGATATCCAAGGATCCAAGTATCTACAATGCAAGGCAGATAGCACGACTTTTAAAAGAATAAAAGATGAATTAAAGACCGGAAGGCTTGTGTTGTATTCTGGAATGGCATGTCAAGTAGAAGGTCTTAAATCCTTTTTACGAAAGGATTATGAGAACCTATATACAATTGATCTCATTTGTATGGGAATACCTTCGCCCGTTGTGTGGCAAAAGTATTTGAATGCATATTTCGATGGAGAAAAGATCCAATACATCAATTTCAAAGAGAAAAGCATAGGATGGAATTCTTTCTGCTTTTACGTGAAAACAGATAAAAGAGAATTCAAGGAACGAGGAATGGAGAATTTTTATCTTCAGAGTATGTTCCGTTCATGGAATATGCGCCCTTCTTGTTTCCAATGCCCGTTTAAGAAAGAAAAGCGTATCTCTGATTTTACTTTAGCGGATTGCTGGGGAGCCAACAAATTGGTGCCTTCGATAGATGACAATAAAGGTCTGTCTTCAGTAATTGTGCATAGCGCTAAGGGACAGCGCCTTTGGCAACTGCTTTCAGATAAGATAGAATCCATTGAAATAAGTTTAGATGATATTGCCACTGGTAATTCAAATCTGATACAAAATAAACCCCGGATAGGAAATCGTAAGCAGTTTTACGATATGCTTGAGCGCAATCCAAGAAAAGCATTTGAAAGATTGTGTAAGGTTAAACATCCCGGTTTCCTGAGAAGAGTTGTTTGTAAGATAATTAGAAGAGTTAAATCAATCCTCTAGAAATGAATATTCGCAAGTTGTTTACCAAGAAGTTTTGGTGCATTAATAACGCCCTGTTTAACGAGGTTTATGAGTATGACCTTCGTTTCAATGCATCATTTCGTGGAAAAGAGAAGCTTTCGAAAACTGACTTGAAACTTCTCCAGATCAGATATTTGTGGTACTATCGCAAAGCACAACTCTCAAGAGGAACTGTTTGGGGTAGATATTATTGGAGGAAGTTAGTAAAGATTAGTGAACATACCGGCATCATGCTTTATGATAATATGAATATCCCCCGTGGTTTGATTATTGGGCACCCAGGCCCTATAATCATTAATGATCAAGCAACCTTTGATGGTAATCTGTTTTTGACCCATGGCGTAACCATTGGGAGAGACATAAGAGGAAAACGTGCGGGTGCACCTCATTTTGGTAAGGATGTTTGTATCCGCTGTAATTCAACTGTCGTTGGAGGAATTACAATTGGAGATGATGTTTTGATAGCACCAAATACCTTTGTAAACTTCGACGTCCCGTCACACTCTATTGTTATCGGGAATCCGGCAACAATACATCATAGAGATAATGCTACAGAAGGTCATATTGGGAAAGCTTAAATGGTAATAATAATCCTCATAATCCTATCTGTCGGAATTATAGCATATATATTGCTTACTTCCATCTATAGGAATTCGATAGCATACAAGAATGCAAATGTTGCAATACTGAAGTATCAGGGTGATATTCCAGATAATTTGCAATTGGCCAATTTTGGTAGTACCTATTCAATGTATGCTTTTAACAGCTATAATGAATTAAGAATCAATGCGTTCAATTTTTCCATAGATGCTCAGAGTCTTGAGATAGACGAAAGGTTATTGAGCAAATACGCTTCTCACATAGCACCTGGAGCGACCGTGATATTTGGACTTGCAGCATGTGTAACATACTACAGATACAGCATGGTATCAAATAAAACAAGGTATTATGAGTTTTTGAATAAAAAAGACATACCTAATTATTCGTTATCATGTGCTGTTAGACATTACTTTCCACTATCTCTAGGGCGTTTGAAGGCAATGGCAGGTGCAATAGTAAGGCATCACGAAGAGAAAGATATTTATGCAGGTTATCCCTCATCATTGTCACGTGAGGCAATGGAACTCAACATGCAGGGGATGGCAAATGGTTGGATAAAGATGTTTCACCTTGCTGACCTAAAACAGAGAGATTCGAACGTTGATAATGAGCATAATAAAGACTTTAACACGACTCTTCTTCGTTCTATGTTTGAGTTCTGTTTAAGTAAAGGATGGAAGCCTGTGGTGGTTATTACTCCTTTTTCTGATATATTAAATAAATATTTTGGAGACGAGTTTATTGCTACCAGTCTTGGAGATATGATCAGTAAAGCTACCGATGGATTAAATGTGGATGTATTAGACTATAGACTTCATCCTGCATTCCAACAAGATTATTCATCTTATCTAGATGGCGGATTTAGGCTTAATAAAAAAGGTAGTATAAAGTTTGTTAAACAGGTTTTGAATGATCTTAATATAAAAGGTTATTCGCTTACCAATTCAACTATAGGTTGTTGACATGAGTATCATAGGCAAGATTAGAAATAAACTATCATACCGGGTAATAAGGCCTCTGATTTATGATGACGCATTACGTGCGGCATATAGCACGGTAGGCGTTACGGGAGGGACTTTACGGGGAAAAACTGCTGTTGTTACGGGAGCAACCAGCGGAATAGGGTACGCGACTGCTCAAAGATTATTATCTGAAGGATGTAATGTAATTATAGCAGGTCGTAATGAGGAAAAATTAAAGGACTCAGTTTCATCATTAAGCCCTGATTGTAATGTTAGAATTGATTATATCATACTTGATTCGTTGAAGGCTGAATCTTTGAAGGAAAAAGTTAAGAATGTGTTTGAGAATCAGAGGGTTGATATTTGGGTCAACTGTGCCGGAATTTTTAAAAAAACCGATAGGGACAGAAAGTTCAGAGGCATTGACTCTGAAACGTATTTTGACGTAGTTAACACTAACTTGAAGAGCAATATGTTGCTCATTCCTTATGTGGCAGATCAAATGGTGGCCCACGATATAGAAGGGAGTATTATAACCGTTTCCTCAATTTGCGGACTGACAAATCATTTTGGATATACTCCATATGGTATCTCTAAGAACGGAGTGATAGAATATACAAAGCATATTGCGGAGGAATATAAAGATAAGATAGCCATATTATCAGTTGCACCGGGATCTGTTGCAACACGGATGGGGGATACTGGGTTCGGAAAGAATATCTCAGGCTCATCCTCATTTACCCATCATGTTGCAATCCCTGAAGAGACAGCGGCTGTAATAGCATTCCTATCAACAGGAATTGGGCATAAACTCAGTGGTCAAACCATTTTAGCATCAGCGGGAGAACAAGTATGAGTCTAATGAACGTTATAAAAAGGCTTCTTGGCCGAGCTGAGTACATTGAGGTTATTGCAGACAAAACATGTAATGCAAATATCCCGGATGGATGTGCAGGAGGATCTTTGTCAAATGATAATGTGTTGATAATAACAAATACTGAATTGCCGGCAGAAGTTGTGAAAGATGTGTTTTCAAAAGAGAAGACATATTATTCTGTTAAGTCTGTAAAGCATCTATTGCATGTAGAAGATATTATCGATGCTGGAAAAGATTTGATAGGGCCCTTCACGCATATCATAAACATTTTTTATGATAAGGACGAAATGTCCCTGATAAGCAAAAATGGGCAGTTCAATGATAAAGATAGTATGTACCAATTCTATCAGTGGCATCAGGAAGAGGTGGATTATCTTGTAAAGCTAAATCAGTATGCAACTATATGTTCAGTATTCATTAGCGGCTCTTCCATCGAAGAATCTGTAAAAAAGAGAAACGCCGAGATGTGTATAAGAGGACTTGCCGAGGTCCTAGCTAATCATGGAATGGTATGCGATGGGATTATTGCAAGTAAAGGTGATAATTTAAAAGAATTGTTTAATTCTACAGTATTTCTCTCTAGCCGTTATGGTCAGATTATGACAGGGGAGGTACTTAAAATAGACTAAGGTTTTGAAAGACTCTAGGACAAGAAACTCTGCATTGAATATTGCGTCAAATGTGGGCATAAGGTTGCTTACATTAATACTGTCATTTGCAAGCAGAACAGTTTTCATATATACGTTAGGCGCAGAATACTTGGGCCTGAATGGACTATTCTCTAATATATTGTCATTTTTGGCGTTGTCAGAATTGGGATTAGGAACGGCAATATCTTTTTTACTATATAAACCACTTGCGATAGATGATAAAGAAAGAATAAAGGCAGTAATGGCATTTTATAAAAAATGCTATTTGATAATAGGTTCCGTAATCACCATGTTGGGCGTGGCTTTAATGCCATTCCTAAAATATTTGGTGAATTTGGAGCAGCCTATTCCTGAAAACTTGTACTTGGTTTTTTTCTTGTTTGTTCTTCAATCATCAGTATCTTATTTCTTTGTTGCGTATAAACAAACCCTAATAGAGGCGAATCAAAAGAAATATAAGCTGACAAAGTATGAAGTTGTATTTGGTATACTTAACTGTGTTGTTGACATCTTTGTGCTTTTAATTTTCCGTGATTATATACTATATCTTTTATTCAAATTAGCTTTAATTATTGTTAGGAACTTGGTACTTGCTCACAAAATAGATAGTTTGTATCCATATCTGAAGGAGCAGGTAACGTTGAAACTATCAAGGCAAGAAGTAAAAAAGATTTTTAAAGATGTATATTCTGTTGCAGTATTTAGATTGGGTTCGGTACTATTTAATTCAGTAACCAATATTGTTACATCAGCCGTTGTTGGGACCATAGTGGTTGGCTATTATAGCAATTATACGATGATAGTAATGCAGGTTGAATCAATATATTTAATAATAGTTTCAGCAGTTGCTGCTAGCGTGGGTAATGTAGTTGCTGTAGAGTCAAAGGAGAAGCAGTTTGCAGTATATAAAAAACTAAACCTGATAACATTTTTTGTATACGGTATTGCATGTATTTGCCTGTTTCAACTTTTGAATTCATTTGTTAATTTATGGCTTGGAAATGTTGGGAAGGAGTATATAATGAGCCAGTTTGTGGTGTGTCTGATCGTTGCAAATTTGTATACGAACTGCTCGTGCCAAGTACTTGACAGATTCCGTACAGCGGCGGGCTATTTTAAGGTTGGAAGAGATCTGCAAATAATAGGAGGAATCGTTAATGTTTTTCTTTCTGTCGTATTGGCAAAAGTGTGGGGTTTTGAAGGTGTGTTAATAGCACCATTTATCTGTAAAATCTTCATAACAGTTACGCCTTTTGTTTTGCGTGTAGGTAAAAAGGTGTTTTTGAGAAGTTACGCCTTTATGCTTTTTGAGTATTTCTCCCAATTTTTTGTTGTTTGTTTTATTTGCTTAGCAACATGGTTCCTGTGCAAATCAATACACTGCGGATCGATATATTCTTTTATATTGGAAGTAATAATTACTATGACTATTTCAATTCTTATTCTGTTTGTTATTTACCATAAGAAAACAGAATTTCTGGAGTTGAAAGCTATTGTTAAATCAAAAAAATGATATAATGAAATATTTTTTTCCAATTCACTTAAACGGTGGAAACCGAGGATGCGAAGGTATTGCAAAAGGTTCAGCGCTCATATTGCGCGAAGGGCGTAATAATATGTTCGGCTTATGTACTGATATGCGTTTAGATAAAAAACTAGGCGTTAATCAATATGTGACATTAATACCTTCCAGAAAAGTGTCGTTAGTGAGTCGGGTTAAGAATCGTTTTTATAAGATTTTGTCTTTACGTGAAAAAATACAGCATTTTGGCTATGATTATTATTATGATGGATTTTTAAACGGAATAACTTCTGATGATTTGATGCTATCAACAGGAGGTGACATGCTTTGTTATAGTAATAATGAAGTTATTTATACAAATGATTTTCTCCATTCAAGAGGTAATAAGACAGCTTTGTGGGGATGCTCCGTAGGACCAGAGAATATGACTCCGGAAAAAGAGGCAACTTTGAAACGCTTTAATATGATATATACAAGAGAGAGTCTGACCTGCTCTTTTTTGAAAGATATTGGCCTACAGCATGTATATTGTTTCCCTGACCCTGCATTTGTATTACAACCGGAAGAAGTTACTTTGCCTGCCGAGATTCGGAACAAAGAAATAATGGGATTAAATCTCAGTAATTATGTATTGGGTAATTTTGGACTTGATACAGCTTTTGGTCAGCAAGTCAGGGAACTGTTAGATTTCGTTTTAAATGAAACCGATCTCCATATATGTTTGATACCTCATGTCACTTGGGATAATCAAGATGACCGGATAGTCGCCGATAATATAAAGAAAATGTATTCTGACAATGAACGTATTACTATCCTTGATATTAAAAAGTTGAATTATTGTCAGATTCGATACATCATATCAAAGTGCCGTTTCTTTATTGGTGCACGTACCCATGCAGTTATTTCTGCATATTCAACCTGTGTGCCGTCATTAGCCATTGGGTATTCCATTAAATCACGCGGAATTGCTAAAGATATTGGGCTTGACGAAAGATTGGTTGTTGATTGTAAAAAATCAACAGATACGAATGAGTTGCTTGAGTCGTTTAAATACTTAATTAGTAATGAAGAAGTGATAAAGCGTCATTTGCAGTCTGTTATCCCAGATTACAGTAAAAAACCATATCAAATACTTGACGTTTTGCACGATATATTTAAATATTGAATAATATGTCAAAAGTTAGAATAATTGCCTTTTATTTACCTCAGTATCATCCAACACCTCATAATGACAAATGGTGGGGACGAGGATTCACAGAATGGACAAACGTAGGTAAAGCAAAACCATTATTTAGAGGACATCAGCAACCAAAAGTGCCTGCTGATCTGGGCTATTATGATTTACGATTGCCAGAATCACGAGAAGCACAGGCTCAATTAGCTCGTGAGGCTGGTGTTGAGGGCTTCTGCTATTATCATTATTGGTTTGGTAACGGGCAAGAAGAACTGGACTTGCCATTTAAAGAGGTAGTACGCCTTGGGCAACCTGATTTCCCGTTTTGTTTATGTTGGGCAAATGAAAGCTGGCATAAGAAATTTTGGAATATAGACGGCACGGTAGAAAAGAAACCTTTGGCCGTTCAAATATATGATGATAAAGAAGGTAATGAAAAGCATTTCTACTCACTCTTAAAAGCTTTTAAGGACAATCGATACATTAGGGTAAATGGGAAATTGCTATTTGCAATCTACAAACCTTTGGCCTTTGAACGATTAGAAGAGTTTATGACCCAGTGGAATGACCTTGCTCAAAAAGAAGGCTTGGGCAGCTTTTATTTCGTTGGTCAGACATATGATACTCCAGAAATAGATGCAATCCTGTCAAAAGGGATGGATGCCTGTAATATAATTAGATTATGGGACTGCTTCCCCAAACAAGGGTTCATAGCAAAAAAAATAAAACATATATGGCGAAAAATTAAAAGCAGACCGCTTATTATGCCGTATAGTCGAGTTATTTCAAAACTTGTTACAAAACGAGAGGAAGACAGGAAAGTTATACCGACGATAATCCCCAATTGGGATCATACGCCACGTAGTGGGAATGGGGGTACTGTCATAACAGGTTCTAATCCTAATTTGTTTGCTAAACATGTCCGTCAGGTTTTAGATGTAGTAAGTAAAAAGCCTGAACAGGAACAACTGATTTTCCTGAAATCTTGGAACGAATGGGGCGAGGGCAACTATATGGAGCCCGATTTAAAATGGGGAAGGCAGTACATCGACACCTTAAAAAAAATGATAGATAACAATCGTTGAAATGCTGATTTATTTATTAATATATATACCGTTTGTCTTTTGTGCATATTATGATTTTATAAACATACCTGAGAAACAAAAGAAAACTATTCTTTGGTTTTGGGTTATAGTGTTTACTTTGTTCAGAGGTTTGCGTTGGGATATTGGTACAGACTGGGACCAGTTTTTCGAAGTGTATAATCATGCTCATTGGGACAATATATTTTCTTACTACAGAAATGAAACAGACCAATTGATGGATTATGGATACATGTTCATCAATGCGTTGTTCCATGAAACGGGATTTTCATACACTACATTCCTCCTTGTTACTAACTTTTGGATTATGTGGTGTTATAAGGATTTCTCATTACGTTTCTCAAAGTTTCCTATATTAACCTTCATATTGCTTATGAGTATGGGCATTCCCTTCCCAGTACGGCAAACTATTGCTACTGCTACTACGTTATGGAGTTGTCGTTTTATACTGGAGAGGAAATGGTTTATTTTTATCTTAGTATCAATGATAGCCGCATTGATACATAAAGGTGCTCTTATTGGATTAGCCATTATTGTGGTATTATTTATCGTGGATCGATGGCGCATAAAATGGTGGGGGTATATGATTGCTTATGCCAGCACATTTGTTATTGCTGAAATATTCCGTGACTATATCTCCTTGGCTCTTATGGCTTTGGCAGGATCCGGTGGTCAACTTGCGGTGTATAGTGATCAATATATGCAACATGATACATTATCTGTAGATTATGGTGACTATAACGTATCTGCATTAAGCGGTTTGAGTTATACATTGTTTTTTGTACTTTTAATATGGATTAGGGAAAAATATAATACGATATGCCGATCAAAAATTAAACATTTTGAGTTTTTCTTTTTCTTGTATGCTTTAGCCGCAATTATTGATAATATTATTCGGCGTGGAGATTCTACGGGTATGACGGAAATATTGGATCGTGTAACGGGGGTTATTGATATGTTGCCCATTATATTCCCATTAATATTTGTTGTTTTATTACCACATTATATTAAAAGTAAACTAATTTGTTTCCTGTTTTTCTTTATTTATATGTTGTATAAATTTTGGCAGCAGATCCCAGGGAGTTTCTTTCAGGATCTTTTTATTCCATATAAATCCGTATTCGAGATATGAAAATATTAATAGTAGCCAGCGGTTTTACTGGAGCTACCCTTCCACTCGCAAACCAGTTCTCTCGAATGGGGCATGAGGTTAAGTGCTTTAACTTTGTTCAGTGGCAACTTGATTCTATAGAGAGTATAGACTTTGACCAACCTAAACGAATTCCAAATGGAAACCCTAGGTTGTTGTCTAAGACGAATAAACTATATACATATCTCGATGATAAAGTCGATTTTCTAGTTCTTCCTATTTGGAAACGGAAAAGAAGATTGGAAAAAATGCTCATTGGCAAAATATTTACCTGGCTTAATGGTAATCTTGAAAAAAAGTATGCAAAATACATAGTGGCGGAAAAAGCAGATTTTATTGATTTGTTAATCCATAATGAGCGTGATTTAGTAGTAGCAGATGCTCTACAGAAGTCTGGTGTTCCATTTTGTATTACTTATCATGAGGTATTAACTGGATTAACAGGTAATAAAATGCTAATACCAGTAGTTAAGGAATCACTTAAATATGAAGCGCCACTTGTGTTGCATTCCCAAAATACCGCAAATGATCTTATTGATGCATTGGGTGATGATACACTGAAGAATAAGATAAATATAATCCATTTCGGAGCATTTGAGAGCTTTTTGTCATACGGTGAAGGTCGATGTCCGGAAGGTTTTCCTGAAAAGTATCTGCTGTATATTGGTCATGTTCATCCGTATAAAGGTCTTAAGTATCTTTATATGGCAGCTAAACTATTAAGTGATAAACTTGGAGATTTAAAGATTGTGGTTGCTGGTGGTGGTTATGATCCAATTATAAATACAATGAAGAAGGATAACCACTTTGTAGTAATGAATCATTTTATTGCAAATGCAGAATTAGTTGGCCTTATCAGTCATTGTCAGGCTATAGTATGTCCATATGTAGCTGCATCTCAAAGTGGGCTTGTACAAACGGGTATGGTTTATAATAAACCTATAATTGCAACAAAAGTCGGAGCATTTGAAGAAGTTATCCGAGATGGAGAGAATGGATATCTATGTGAACCTGCAAACGCAAAATCATTAGCTGATACAATTTTACGATTTATTGATAGGAATGAGCCCTTTTCAAAGACTACGGTACCTGATAATCTTAATTGGGAAATAATAGCTGATAAGTATATTGAGCTCTTTAACATTATTCATAGAGAACGATGAAAATTGTAAACTTTACTCCAGGCTTGGGTAACCAGATTTTTGAGTACATTTTTGTTCAATACTTAAAAAAAACATTCCCTCAGGAGAATGTATATGGATACTACAATCCTAAATTCCTTAACAAGCACAACGGATTGGAGGTAAATAAGATGTTTGATTTAGTTCTTCCGCCTGAGTCAAAATGGAGCAATTTTGTTGCTTTTATGTGTCGGATTATTGCACGAGTTGTGCCTTGTGTTAAAGCAACAGATGATAATTATTCTGCTAACGCAATCTATTATGATGGATGGTGGCAAAATAAAAGTTTTTTTCTTGATACGATTGAAAAATTAGAATATCATCAACCCCAATTGGATGAGACAAACAAGCACCTTATGGCAGATATAGCCACAACAGATTCTGTATCACTTCATGTAAGGCGCGGTGATTATCTGGAATTCAATAATGCTAAACAATATGGTGGAATATGTACAATTGAATATTATAAAAATGCTATTAATGTTATAAAAAGAAACTTTGAAAAGCCCCAATTTTATGTTTTTAGTAATGATATAGAGTGGTGTAAAGAAAATCTTCCAATTAAGGATGTTGTTTTTGTGACTAATAATACTGGAGCAAATAGTTGGATAGACATGTTCTTGATGAGTCATTGCAAAGCAAATATCATAGCGAATAGTAGTTTCTCATATTGGGGTGCTCTATTAAATAAAAATATAGATAATATAGTTATTTATCCAGAGAAATGGACTAATTCAAAAACTCCAGACATATTTCCTGACAAATGGTTACCAGTAGGTGGCAGAGAAATAATGATGAATTAATATGATAGAAATTAGCGTTGTAATGAGTGTATATGCGGAGCCAATAGATTGGATAAGGCAATCTATGGATTCGATTCTTTGCCAAACATTTGGTGACTATGAATTTATTATAGTAAATGATAAGCCAGACAGGGAGGAATTAAGAGAACTTCTGGATGATTATTCTAAAAAGGATAGCCGTATTGTAATTATTACAAATGAGAAAAATATTGGCTTGACCAGATCCCTTAACAAAGCTTTGAATTTAGCTAATGGTAAATATATTGCCCGTATGGACGCTGATGATTATTCTCATCCATCGCGTTTTGAGAAACAAATCTCTTTTTTGGAGAGTCACCCTAATGTTGTAATGATTGGGTGTTATGCTCGTATTATGAATGAAAGCGGAAGAATCATAGATGAAATGTTTACGAGCGATGATTATGAGAATCTAAAAATGATGATTCCTTTTTCGCAGCCAGTTTATCATCCATCGATGATGTACCGGAAAGTAATTAACGGTTCTCCTGTTCGGTATGATGAAGAGATGAGAATGTCTCAAGATTATGAACTGTGTAGTCGTCTTATTGAATTTCCATTGTCAAATATTCCAGAATATTTGATTGATTACCGAATGTCGGCAAAGCAAATGACTAAGGTATATAAAGCTAATTATATAACAAGGGATGGTCCAATAAGGAAAAGACTACTCAGTAAATATTACAATGACATAACAGATAAAGATTCCGACGCATTTATTAATATGTTCTATCGATTGAGAGTCGGAAAAACGGCAATAGATGATGTGGATACCTTCTTAGTACACTTATATCAGAACAAAAATGATCATAAGGCAGAAATAAGGTCTGTTATGACTTTTGTATTGATAAGATATATAGAGTTCCTTCTGCAAAATGAAAGAAAGACAAATGTATTGAGAAGGTTTATAAGATTAAATAAGAGATTAGGAGATAGTTTTTATATTAGTGTGTTTGATTATGGAGTAGGAAGGATTCTGAACAAAATAAAATATAGATTGATATACAAAAAGTGTCCTGCATATAAATAAAAAAAGATATGGAATTTAAGAGAGTAACAGATTTTGTGAAAGAACTGTATGGAGCAAAAGACTTTGTGCCCCTGGCTGTTCCCGTGTTTGTGGGCAATGAAAAAAAATACCTCAACGAGTGTATTGATACCACATTTGTCTCTTCGGTAGGTAAGTTCGTTGACCGCTTTGAAAATGATATGGCAGCATACACTGGCGCAAAACGTGCTGTGGTGTGTGTAAGCGGTACCAACGCCCTTCATATGAGTTTGCTGCTCGTAGGAGTAAAGCAGGATGACGAGGTGCTTACCCAAGCTCTTACCTTCATTGCTACTTGTAATGCGTTGAGCTATATAGGTGCACACCCCGTATTCTTGGATGTTGACCGCTCAACGATGGGCCTTTCTCTTGATGCCATGAAGGAGTGGCTCCAGAAGAATGCTGAGGTACGTAAGAATACCCGCATCAATGAACTTGACAAGAGTCATGATTTTGCATACCAGGAAGATGAGTATGCTTGTTATAACAAGAATACTGGCCGCAGAATCAAGGCTTGCGTTCCTATGCATACCTTTGGTCATCCAGTAAGAATTGAGGAGATTGCCGCTCTCTGTAAAGAGTGGCATATTGAGTTAGTTGAGGATGCTGCAGAGAGTATTGGCTCCAAGTACAAAGGACAGCATACCGGCACTTTTGGAAAAGTAGGTGCTATCAGCTTTAATGGCAACAAGACCATCACTACTGGCGGTGGCGGTATGATGCTTTTCAATGACGAGGAATTTGGTGCTTACGCCAAGCATATCACCACTCAGGCTAAGATTCCTCACCGTTGGGAGTTCCGTCACGATCATATTGGCTTTAATTATCGCATGCCTAACATTAATGCGGCTCTTGGTTGTGCTCAGTTGGAGAATCTTGATAAGTATATTGCCAGCAAGCGACAGGTTGCAGCAGAATACGAAGCATTCTTCAAGAACATCCCAGATATTGAGTTCTTTGTGGACTCACCTGATACTTTCTCAAACTATTGGCTCAATGTGGTGATTCTGCCTAGTAAAGATGCCCAGATTGAATTCTTGACTCAAACGAACGATAATGGCGTGATGACACGTCCTATTTGGGAGCTGATGAACCGCCTGCCAATGTTTGAGAAATGTGAAAATGACGGATTGAAGAATACCGTCTGGTTTGCGGATAGGGTAGTAAATATCCCATCGAGTGTACGACCAGAGGATATTTAAAAGTGAGATAAAAGAAGTAGCTTATGAATAATATTTCAAAAATCCAGAACAAGATTATCAGTGGTGATGATACTATATTACATGCACTGAAGATGATGGATGGACACAGAACTAAGCTGTTGTTTGTAATAGATGACGACAAGTTTGACTGCATCCTGACGATTGGTGATATCCAACGAGCCATCATCAGACAGGCAAATCTGAATGACTCAGTATCATCAATTTTAGATAGAAATAAGATATACGCATCGGACAAAGACTCATTGAACCACATTAAGGAGGTGATGTTCAAAGAGCTAATTGACTGCATGCCAGTGCTGAATGATAAGGGTGAGATAGTTGATGTCTTGTTTTGGCATGATGTGTTTTCGGTGCCAGTTGCAGCGCAGAGACCTAAGTTGGATATTCCTGTCGTGATAATGGCTGGCGGTAAAGGAACGCGTTTAAAACCCCTGACCAATGTTATACCCAAACCTTTGGTGCCAGTGGGCGATAAAACCATCCTTGAAGTCATCATGGATCAGTTTGAGGGAATTGGCTGCCATAAGTTCTATATGTCTGTCAATTATAAGGCAGACATGATGAAGTATTATCTGAGCCAGCTTGATCATCAGTACGATGTGGACTTCTTTATGGAAGAGAAACCACTTGGCACTATAGGAAGTGTTTCTTTGTTGAAGGGTAAGATAACTACTCCGTTCTTTGTCAGTAACTGTGATAGTATAAATGAACAAGATTATAGGGATGTTTATGACTATCACGTAGCCAATCATAATGATATGACGATTGTTACTATGGTGAAAAGTTTTAAGATACCTTATGGGGTGATTGAAACCGGAGAGGATGGACTGATGGTCAGCTTGCAGGAGAAACCGGAGCATACCTATATGGTTAACTCAGGAGTGTATATTCTAAACCCGGAGTTGATTGACGAAATTCCTGAAGGCGAATTTTTCCATATAACACATTTAATGGAAAAAGTTAAAGCACGTGGAGGTAGGGTAGGTTGTTTTCCTGTCAGTGAAGATTCATGGAAAGATATGGGTGAGTGGCCTGAGTATTTAAAAATGATAAAGGTATTATGAAGATTATTACAATATTTGGCTTAATATATAGCCAGCATGTCTGTAATTTTGCTAGTACAATTAAAAAATATTCAGATTATAGATTCTTGGGCTTAAATAAAAAAGAGAACATAGTTCAAGGTGATGAATATTATAATCAATCAAAGGAAACTTTTGATGAGATATATGATTTACCAAGAAGTAGGTTTCATATTCTTGATTATTTGCAAAGAAGTATATTGTCTGTTTATGCAATAGCAAAACTTGCACGTAAATCAGATATTGTTCAGTTCCACTATATATCGCGTTTCGTTTTGCCTCTAGCTATAGTTGTCAAGATTTTCAGTAGGGCTAAGATATCTTCTTTTATATATGGTAGCGATTTTTTAAGAGCAAACAAAATAGATGAGTGGTTTATAGCTAAGACTTTTGCATTATCAGATTCTATTGTTTGTGATTCAACGAATGTGTTAGATGGATTAAAAGAGCGTTTTCCGAAATATAGATCAATAATGTGTCGTTGTTATTTTGGTTCTCCAATCATTGATTCTCTAATAAAAAGAAAAGATAATAATACTTTCAAAAAAGATGAAAAGGATAGAAAAACAATCATGTGTGGATACAATGGCGCTAAGGGTCAGCAACATATTAAAATAATAGATTCTCTTGAAAATGTAGCAAAAAACTATTATTGGATTTTTCCAATGACATATAGTATTGATGATGATGCACATGAATATATCGAAAAGGTGCGCAATTATGCAGAAGAAAAGGGACTTAACTATATAATACTGGATTCATTCTTGTCTGAAGATGAATGGATAAAATACTTACAGTCCACAGATGTGTTCATTCACATGCAAGTGTCAGATGCTTTTTCATCAGCAATATCTGAGCATCTTCTTTTAGGACATATTTTGATTAATGGATCATGGTTACCATATAAAGACCTTGATGATAACGGTGTTTTTTATATATCCAGTAATTTTGAAGATTTGGAGCAAAAACTAACAGATGTTATAAAAAGATACAGTTCATTAGAAGAGAGCTTGAAAGATAATAAGGACAAAATTGTTAGAATGAAGAGCCTTGATTATTGCATCAAAAATTATTGGATTCCTTATTTCAAAGATTTATAAAATATCCTTTAAGTATACATTAATAATCTTGTATCGGCAGAAGAAATGAAAGGTATAATTATGCCATTATTGCTTCAATGTAAGTTTTTTATTGTTGCAATCCTTAATGTTAGCTATCAAATAATACCCAATCCATTACGAAAGTATTATTTGAGATTATTTGGTATAAAAACTGGCCGAGGGTCTTATATTCATCGCCGATGTAGATTTTTCCATATTGGTAATTTTGTTATGGGTAACAACAGTGTGATAAACTTTGGCTGTTATCTTGACAATCGACGTGGAATTATTATTGGGAACAATGTTGGATTAGCACACGATTGTAAAATTTATTCTCTCGGCCATGATATAAGAAGTTCGGAGTTTAAAACAAAAGGTTCACCTGTATTTATAGAAGACAACGCTTTTCTGTTTTCCAATGTTCTGGTTATGCCTGGAGTTACAATTCATGAAGGCGCAATTGTGCTGTCTGGGAGTGTGGTAACCAAGGATGTTCCAGCTTTTTCAATAGTGGGAGGTAATCCCGCAAAAGTAATTAAAGAGAGAAATAGAGAGATTAATTATAAAAACAATTACCCATATTGGTTTGCATTATAAGATAGAATTGTTAATATAAAAAGTATGAATATCAGTATCTTTGGATTAGGCTACGTGGGGTGCGTAGGTGCAGCCTGCTTAGCAAAGCTCGGCCACAAAGTGGTAGGAGTTGACGTGAATGAAAACAAAGTTAGATTGATGAATGAAGGCAAGCCTACAATTATTGAAGAGGGCATTGCTGAACTCTGTCAGGAGGCACATGAAAAAGGGCTAATGTCAGCAACAACAATCGCAGCAGAAGGTATTGCTCAGACAGAGATTTCATTCATAGTTGTTGGAACGCCCTCTAGCCCAGAAGGTCATTTGAACCTAAATTATATTTATACTGTAGCAGGTAGAATAGGACGTGCCTTGAAAGAAAAGAAGGAACGTGGCGAACTAGGATATATGCATTTGGTGGCCATCCGATCTACTGTATTGCCAGGTACCAACAAGAAAGTTGGCGAAATCATTGCGGAGGAAGGTAGTTTGACCCGTGGTGAAGACTTCACCGTTGTTAGCAATCCGGAATTTTTACGTGAGGGAACTTCCGTGGAGGATTATTTCAATCCGCCATTGACACTTATTGGAACTGATTCAGAATATGCAGAAAAGGTGTTTCGTGAGATGTACAAGGATATCAATGCAGAGTTTATCTGCACAGATATAAAAGTGGCAGAGATGATGAAGTATGTGAACAATACTTATCATGCCCTGAAGATAGTGTTTGGCAATGAAGTTGGTAATATTTGTAAGAGTCTGAATATTGATTCACATAAGGTGATGGAAATATTCTGCAAGGATAAGCAGTTGAATATATCACCTTATTATTTTAAACCAGGATTTGCTTACGGTGGCAGCTGTTTACCCAAGGATATGAAGGCTTTGAAGACTTTGGCTCATGATAATTATATTGAGGTGCCAGTTATTGAAAGCATTTTCCAGAGCAATGAGGACCAAAAAAAGCGTGCTGTCCAGATTATAATGAATCAAGGACAACGTAAGGTCGGTATTCTTGGCCTGAGTTTTAAAGCAGGTACAGATGATCTACGCTGTTCACCAATAGTTGATGTGGTAGAGAGTTTGTTGGGTAAGGGTTTTGAGATACGGATCTATGACAAGAATGTCAAGGTGTCAGAGCTAACTGGTACCAACAAAGATTTCATCATGGCAAAGATACCTCATTTGCAGCATTTTGTGACAGATAACCTTGACGAGGTCTGTCAGAATAGTGATGTACTGGTAGTAACTAATAAGGAAAAAGATTTTGTTGATGTAATGAAAAAGTACCCAGGAAAGATTATTGTTGATTTGGTACGCCAGTGGAAAGAGGTGGATTATAATGGTAAGTATGAAGGTATCTCTTGGGGTGACATCAATTCTAATCGTACTGGGCAGGCTCAAGAGAACAGAATGAACTTTAAACAGACAGAATTTTAATATATGAATAGAAAGGTTCTGATTATTGTGGAAAATTTGCCAGTACCTTTTGATACTCGCGTATGGCAGGAGGCTACAACGTTAGCGGCAAATGGATATACTGTTTCTGTAATTTGTCCCAAAGGAAAAGGATTCACAGAAGAGTATGAATATAAGAAAGGTGTTCATATCTATCGCCATGACTTACCGACGGAAGGAAATGGTGCAATAGGGTATGCTAGAGAGTATTGGAGTGCACTGAGCAACGAATATCGCCTGGCCAAGAAGTGCTATAAAGAAGTAGGTTTTCATTGCATTCATGGTTGTAATCCACCTGATGACATCTGGATGGTTGCAAGACTGTTCAAGGGCAAAGGTGTAGATTATATTTTCGACCATCATGACATTTGCCCAGAGTTGTTTGAGGCTAAATTTGGAAAGGCAACAGGTTTGCTTTATAAAAGCCAATTGTGGTTAGAGCATCAAACCTATAAGCATTGCAAATTTGCGTTCGTGACTAACGAAAGTTACAAAAAAATAGCAATAGAGCGCGGAGGAATGAGACCCGAGGATGTGTTTGTGTTGCGATCCGGCCCCAAACTGGAACGTTTAAAGATTCAGCCGGCAAAACCAGAAATCAAACGAGGCCGAAAATTCATGGTTGGGTATCTTGGAGTGATAGGCCAGCAGGAGGGTATTGAGTATATCTTGAAAGCTGCTGATTATATTAGAAACACGATAAAACGTGATGATATCTTCTGGGGGATTGTTGGTGGTGGCCCTCACTTAGATGCTATCCGTAAGCAATGCAAAGAGATGGGACTGGATGACATCGTAGAGTTCACGGGACGCGTACCAGATCAACAGTTGCTTGACTATTTGAATACTGCTGATGTCTGTGTAAATTCGGACGAATATAATGCTATGAACGACAAGAGTACTATGAACAAGATTCTCGAATACATGGCATTAGGTAAACCCATAGTTCAGTTTGATTTGACAGAAGGAAAATTCTCAGCCCAGGAAGCATCACTCTATGCGGCTCCCAACGATGCAGAGGATATGGCCAAGAAGATATTAGAATTGCTTGAAGACCCTGAACGTAGAAAAAAGATGGGTGAGTATGGCAGGAATCGTGTCATTAACGAGCTTTCTTGGGAGCATACGAGTAAAGTCCTGTTGGAAGGCTATGACAAGTATTTTGCCAGTCGTGGATTGTAAGATAAAAAAACTATTCCGTTAAGTTTGATAATAAAGAATGACTAGAACGGAGAGTACGAAAGCATTTCTGGAGTTGTTAAGAGTAGGGCTATGGGGTAAAACTCAGAGCTCTGCATTTAAAACTGATTATTGTCAAGTTGATTTTTCGGAGGTTTATAGGATAGCTAAGGAACAATCGGTAGTTGGACTCATTGCGGGGGGAATAGAGCATGTAGAGGTCGCGGATAAGACCGATGTGGCAAGATGTATTGTTCCCAAAGAATCCCTGTTGTCATTTGTGGGTTCTGCCCTACAAATAGAGCAACGGAACATGGCGATGAACTCCTTTGTTGAACAACTGATAGGAGGGTTTAACCAGCGAGGGATTCGTACGTTGATAGTGAAAGGACAGGGCATAGCACAATGCTATGAAAAGCCACTATGGAGAACATGTGGCGACGTGGACCTATTGCTTGATGCGACCAACTATCAGAAAGCGAAGAAATATCTTTGTAATATAACTCAGAATGTTGCTGAAGAAATCACAGACAGACTGCATCAAGGATTTACTATTCAGGGATGGGAAGTTGAGCTACACGGTACATTACGATGTAAACAGGGATGCAAGATTGACCGAATGATCGATGAGGTACAGGAAGATACGCTAAAGAACAACAGGGTACGCATATGGAAAAATGGTACGGCAGAGGTGCAGCTTCCTGCACCCGATAATGACGTGATTTTTGTATTTACTCATTTTCTGGAGCATTTTTGGGGAAGTGGTATAGGTCTAAGACAAATATGTGACTGGTGTAGACTGCTTTGGACTTATCAAAGCCGTTTAGATGTAACGCTTTTAGAGAAGCGTTTGCGCCAAGCTGGGCTGATGACAGAGTGGAAAGCCTTTGCATCGTTGGCTGTTCATTTTATGGGAATGCCGAAAGAAGCTATGCCACTGTATGATGATGGACAATGTTGGTTGAAAAAGGCGGAGCGGGTATTGGATACTATTATGGAAACAGGAAATATGGGCCATAACAGAGATATGTCATATCAGCAGAATTATCCTATCCTTGTATATAAAATGATAACTTTTTACAGATACACATTGGACAGTATAAGACATTTTATGATTTTTCCTAAGGATGCAATACGAGTCTGGATGTTAAGAACTAAAGAAAGGTTAGTGTTTTTATAAGGTCGGATAGTTAATTATATCTCAGCGGTCTGATGAAAATTTTAAAAAATGTTATTGATTTCTGCTTTATTTTGTTTGCTTTTGCACACGCAATTATTCACTTTTAATTACTCCCTAAAAGTATGGGAAGCATCAGCGGATAATAGTACCAAAATTTGTACGCAAAAATCTGAATTAAGTGCTTTGAATACTGTTGTTTATACCTATAATGTAAACTGCAAAGACTTAAGAATTCCCATTGAGTTAAAAGCCGGCGTAACATATAAATTGACTATTCAAAACGCTCTGTTGAATGAAGGTATAACAATTAAGACCATAAGCGTAAAAAGTAGTATTCAACAAATGTTTAATTTCTACAATACTACAAAATACGTAGGTGGTTCTTTCTACTTCCGTCCTGCTGCGGATTATGACGAATGCATTGTATATACGGAACTCGTTCTGAATGGCGCTAATCCTATAGGATCTACAATTACCATCAAAGTTGAAAGCCTTAATCTTACCTACATTCAAAAAAATTCTGGAAATACGAATAATCCATCGTTGTCTGATTCTTGCAAAGATTATAAAAATATTAAGAAAAGTATTGTAAATTCCAATATCTCTGACAAGGCTGCTGCTTTATACAATAATCTTTTAAACAATGACGATAAGATTATCTTTGGAAGTTGGAGAAATTCCAGCCATTGCTATGCTGTGGATGGGAATTTCTTAGATTATAGAGTGTATAAAGATAATCTGGAAGGAAGTGTCTTAGCAGCTTGGAATGATGATACACATAGGGCAGAAGTGCGATTGCTTCCTGCTAAAATTAACGGTGTTACATATAATATTGTAGATGAAATAGGAAGACTGAGTAGCAAATCTTCTGGATCGACCGAAGAAGATCTTGCGTGGAGTGTCTATGAAGAGTATGATTCTGAAATTGACAATCCTAATAATGATTATTATAAACTCGCTCAAATTGAACGTTATAGTTGCATTTCTGCATTACTAAATTTTTATAGAGCAAAAAAAAATAACGGGATGGTTGGCTACATGTGCCACTTCCTTAATCCTTATAAGAAATATGAAGCTCCAAATCTTGATTTAGGAGGTATGGATTACAGATATATATCTCCTAATCATGTAAATCTGATGAGGGAGATTCTTGATGGTACAACTATTCTTCATGACGACGTTACACTGAAACAATGGTATGATAATATTTTGTCTCAAATTTGTGATATTATTAATTTGACGGTTGATGATAATGGAAACAAAATACCCGTTACCCTACGCTTGTTCCATGAGTTTGACTGTCCGTACTTTTGGTGGGGTGCAAATTATAATAGTGCAGAAGATTATGTCTCATTGTTCAAATATACTGTCGATTATGTGAAATCAAGGTGTAATAATGTGTTGTTTGTATGGTGCCCAGAAAAGTTTTGGGCGAAAATTTCAGAGGATGACATTATTTTAAATTCTTATTATCCTGGTGACTCGTATGTAGATATTGTTAGTTATGATGACTATACTATATTTAATGAAACATACGACTTTAATATTCCAAAACGTCTTGAACAATTTGCTTCATTTCATGGGAAACCTTTCGGTATTTCAGAAATGGGATTTACTAGTAAAGATAGTGGAACATCTCAACAGAAAATAGACAATGGTATCTATGATATACTTTATTATAATTTAGTAAAAAGTGGTGTAAAGCCAGCATTTATGAACATTTATTCTCCTTTAAATCTGCCTTATAGGTACTCCGATTCGTTTGCAGATTTTGTTAATTGTAAGATGATTCTTGATTTAAGGGAAAAGAACATGTATGACTTAAAAAGACGATAGAAACTGTTGACCAGTGTGACAGGTGAAGTATCTATTTGCAAATTAAAAACGGGAAAAATAATTAGATATGTTCAATTTAGACAAGTTTATTGCTGACTCGGTAACGTTCCGTCCGTGCAGCATGTTTGAAAAAGACATCAAAGCAAATGCGGAGAAGTTGGCGCAGGAGATAAAAGGCAAGAAAGTATGCGTAATAGGTGGTGCGGGTAGCATTGGTTCCAGCTTCATCAAGGCTGTTCTTCGTTTTGAACCGGCTTCGGTAGTAGTGGTGGACCTGAACGAGAACGGACTGGCAGAGTTGGTGCGTGATGTTCGCTCCACTCAGGGACTGTACGTGCCGGATGAGTTCCGTTGCTACACGCTCAATTTTGCAGACCCTATCTTTGAAAGGATATTCCGTGAAGAGAAGGGATTTGATATAGTGGCTAACTTCTCTGCCCACAAACATGTGCGTTCGGAAAAGGATAGATATTCTGTACAGGCACTCATAGAGAACAATGACATCAAGGCAAAGAAACTGATGGACCTGCTGAAGGTGTATCCTCCTAAGCATTTCTTCTGCGTAAGTACGGATAAGGCTGCAAATCCGGTAAATATCATGGGAGCTAGCAAGCGAATCATGGAAGACTTGGTTATGGCGTATAATAAGTACTATAAAGTAACTACCGCTCGTTTTGCCAACGTGGCTTTTAGTAATGGCTCATTGCCTGACGGTTGGATTCACCGCCTGCAGAAGAAGCAACCGCTGGTTGCTCCTTCTGATGTGAAGCGTTATTTCGTATCGCCTGAGGAGAGCGGACAGATTTGTATGTTGGCTTGCATTTTGGGTAATGGCGGTGAAGTGTTCTTCCCGAAGTTGGGCGAGGACCAGATGCTCACCTTCTCTGCAATTTGTGATGAGTTCGTGAAGGCTGAAGGCTTTGAGAAAAAGCAATGCGAAAATGACGTTGAGGCGGTAGCGTATGCTGCCAACATGGCTTACGAGAGTGAAACATATCCTGTGGTATATTTCGGTTCTGATACTACCGGTGAAAAAGCATACGAGGAATTCTATGTGCCAGGAGAGAAGATAGACTTGCAGCGTTTCCAGGCTCTTGGCGTGGTAGAACAGACTGTTCGTCACTCCATGGATGAAGTTGATGGGTTCTTTGAGAAACTAGAGGGCATCTTTGCGAAAGATGATTTCACTAAAGCAAAAGTGGTGGATGCCATCCGTGAGTTCATACCGAACTTTGAACATGAAGAGAAGGGAAAGAATCTGGATCAGAAAATGTAGGTCAATAATCCAGCAAATATGGTTAATAGATTAGTAGCTTAGTAGGTTAAGAGAATCGAAAATATTAATAATATGACTTTAAACAATCAATCAAACAGAACAAATATAGTTCAGGGTTCATGATTCATGGTGAATGATTTCAAAAGAGATGATTGGATGATTTGTGAGCCTGATGAAAGAAGAGGCAGGGTACTCTTGGCAGGAATCATGAAGGGTGGAAACTTCGGACAATATGACTCCGAGAACCAAAAGGCTAATAGTGCAATTAAGAAAAACTTGCAACGATTAAAGCTGGATGTGAGGATGATGAGAGATTTTCCATCGGAAGGTTTGTGGGAACCGGTGTTTAGGGTGTATCATTGGTTTTGGAGAAAGATTTATGGTTAAGGGTTAAGGATTCATGATTAACAAGACCCTTAAAGCAGTGTGGGAGTTCAGCTCATATGTGTTTTGACTGTAGGGGGAAGACATCCAAAGAGCGCAGGAACTAATGAGGATAAGAAACTAGGTTTAAAAGTATATAACACTTTATTTTAGTAATGCCAGAGGGACAGTCAATTGCATCAACATTAAAGATATGCTTAAAATATAAATGCCAAGGCTGGCGAGGAAGGAATCAGAAACGAGAATGATTTCAAGATGCGACCTATGCCAAAGTTCTGCATGGGCATGATGGATGATTTTAAAAGGGAGGGCTTGTAGAGGTTATGTTTGACGAGATATATGGATCAGAGGTGAGAGTGACGAATGTGCAGTATTCGTGCCGTCACATATACTGGATGATTGAGAGCAAGGAACGTATAGAGCTGACTCCAGACTTTCAGCGGAGGCAGGTGTGGAGTAACAAACAACGCAGTGAACTGATAGAATCGATACTCCTTGGTATACCAATCCCCGTCATCTACCTGTTTGAGAGCCAGTACGGAACATGGCAGGTGCTGGACGGGTTGCAGAGGCTCTCTGCCATAACAGACTTTATGTCTGGCAGGTTCAGACTAAACGGATTAACGATATTGGCAGAACTAAACGGATTTGTTTATGAGGATTTACCACGTAAGCAGCAGGGTATCATAGATGACTATAATCTTGTGTTCTACGTGATTCAGCCACCTACTTCAGAACAGGTGAAATATGAAATCATGAGGAGGGTGAACAAAGGGGGAACAGCCTTGAATAATCAGGAAATGAGAGAGATGCTTTACAGCGGAAAGGCTACAGCATTGCTTGATGAACTTCGTGAGACTCCAGATTTCCTCAAAGCAAGTCATTTGGTCAATCCGAGACGGAAGGCAGACTCTTGTCTGGTGCTGCGATGTGTTGCTTTTAACCTGTTGGTAGGACAAGGTGATGCTGAAGCCAATGAAGACTTGATGGGGATATGGAACTTCAGGGGTGACATCAATGAAATGCTTGCTAGAACTATGGCATATTTCAACCAGCGAGCACCGGAATCCGTAATAACCAAGTGTCGCAAGAACTTCATGTCAGCTATGCGCAACGGGAGACATATAGGAGGTGAGGATGCTTTCTTCTTTGATAGTAGGAAAAATGGAGGAAGACCTCTTATAAATTTCCGCCTTTTCGAGATGTTGACAACTATTTATGCCGATGACATTGTTTTGAGCAAACCAGCTAAGGCGCTCAATATGACTCAAGAATTAAAAACTTACCGAGGATTTACTATGCTATTCCGAGGTAGTAAAGCTGATACACATGCTGCTATCATGGATAGGATTGGTATTGTAGATAGAATGTTAAAAGAACTACACCATGATTGAAAGACTTGAATTGTCAAATTTTAGGGGGATTGCCCATGAGGTTATTGAACTTAGGCCGCTGACCATCTTCACCGGCATCAACTCAGTGGGGAAATCGACGTGTATTAACGCGATATTGAACCTGCTGTATTACAATAATTGCCCTAATGCCAAAGATATTCTCCGACCTTTGGATTTTACGTTTTCCGCCAACAGAAACAAGAATGTAAATGCAACCTCATACGATATACGAGCAATACTTGACAACGGCAGGGAATTTAGTGTACATAAAGAAATGGGGACTGCTGTCGGAATTCAGGTGGTGGAGTCGGAAATAGATTTGGAGAAGAATTACTATTTTCTATCGGCCAACAGACTTGGATACTCATACGAAATGGAGTCACAGTCGGAAAGCTATAGCGTTGGCCTGATGGGCGAATATCTTTTTGGAGCCTTGCAGCGCGACGGAAGTGAGCGGGTGGAGGATGAACTGGTTTGCTATCAGGATTCGTACACGTTGTCGGCGCAGGTAAATTACTGGCTGTCATATATTCTGAATATGTTTTTTGAAGTGCAGACCCAAAAGGTGACTCACAATCAGATAATGCTGCAATATAAAACTAATGGACTGGACAAAATGAACCCACAATTCCTGGGAACTGGTGTGAGCTATCTGGCAAAAATCCTGATTATGTGTCTTCGGGCGCATAAAAGAGATGTGCTGATGATAGAGAACCCAGAGATTCATTTACATCCGGCGGCACAGTCGAGGTTGGGTGAATTTTTTACATTCATTGCCAGTGCGGGTATTCAGTTAATCATAGAAACACATTGTGAGCATCTGTTAGACAAAATACAATATTGTATTTACAAACAGCAATTTGACTATCAGAAGGGCGTTTTGTACTACAAGAATAATATAGAACAGCCGTTTACGAAGATTGAATATCTACCTACAGGGCAGTATGCAACGGAGTTTCCCGAGGGATTTTTCGATGCTACGATGAGCGAACTGATGGAAATGGAATAAAAGACAAATGACTATGGCATCAGGAAAGAAAGGAGTCGTATTGTCTGACGAGTTGTTCAAGCAATACTATGGTTTCAAGTCTAAACAAGGCTTTGATGAAAAGACTGTGAAGGCCATGTTGCATTACTTTAAGGATATGCTTTATACAAATTTACGCCAGTATGAGCTGTATGGAATAGAACCAGATAATAAGAGCTTAAAGAACCAACTTGCTCATAATAGTAACAAAAGGAAAAGTGTAGAGGATCTGGCCAAAGAGACGATTTACAAAATTGTGCTGACAACGGACAAGGATACATTTCCCTATGTTAATGTACTATCGGGAACAGACAAGATAGAAAATTGCTTATATGGTGGATATGACAATGGAGAAAGCCGTTCAAAGGCGATTGATCATATCAAGGCTGTCTGTGAAGATGCAAGAAAGATAATTGTATATGACAACTACTTTGACCAGGTGGCCAATAATGTTGATATACTTATTGGTTTACTACCGAGGCATCGGTTGGATTTACATTGTTTTAAGATTACAACAGCCCAGGAGGCAAGGCTAAAGAGTACATACGCAGATTGGAATGTGATTAGGGAAACTCTCGACGAAAGGAAACATGACCGTTATCTTGTGGTAGATGACAATGTGGAGATTCTGTTATCGAGTGGTTTTGACCACTTGAGTTGCGTAGATAAAGATTTCGCCTATGTCATTAGGCCTATCAGTAGAACAAGATTTTCATATTAAAAAACCATAAAAAAGTGAAAAGGTGAATATAAGAAAGATAGTAAATGTGAAAAAGCACACCCTTATATTGCAGGAAGTGGTTAACAGGTTCAGGATAAATAGTCTAATTGTGGTTCAGGATTAAAGGTTCATCTTCAACTTTTTTTGATTATGGTGAGGGGCAACTTGCGGTTCACGGTTCATGGGTCAAGGTTAGAGACTCTGAGAGGTTATGGGTTATGGAGCAGAGAGGTTTTTCGTTTGAGGGATTGGAGGAGATTTCATTGATGTATGATGGCTGAAGTCTGATGGCTGATGTCGGGGTCGCAAGCTCAAAATTAATCAAAAATCTGATTCAAAGTCATTCAAGAATTTGAGGTCGTTCATAGACGAATTGACTAAACATAGTATGAGACCAATAACAAATGTAAAGATACAGAAGAAGGATTTGGTTAAGAATTTCTTTTTGGTAACTATCCTATCAACTGGCGTGTCTCTAATTGCTAATGCATTAACAAAAGAATCGAGTTTGTTGATAGCACTGATTCCTGGAATAGCATGTGTCCTTTATGTTGCTATTTGTTATGTAAAGGAATATTTAGGTTGTTCCTCATATGAGGTGAATATCGAATCAGTAATATCTGTGGATAATGACAAGAATGTGATTCCGATAGACCGTTTCCGCTTTAGTGAGGATTTACATCGTGCAGTTGTGTCAGTTCTGTCAGAGAATAAAGCATATAGAACATTATGGGAGTGTGCATTCGTTTGGAATACTAAAGAAGAGCAGAAAGGAAAAAGCTTTGTTAAAGAATTCATGGATTTTCTTTTTGTTGATTGGATTTCGTTAGAGTTGAATTCGTATTTTACAGATTTTGAAGAAGGTGAAATAGAGATAATTGGAAGGGAGCAGATTCCTGATGTTTTGATTAAGAATCGTGTAATAGAATTGATAACTAAGCCATATGAGGAACGTGAAAAGTTTCAAAAGTTGATGAGCGAGAAAGACCCAGTTGAGGGCAAAATCGTATATGCAGAGGGTGAAGATGATGTGCTATTTGATATGTTGGAAATAGAGCTCCCGCGTAAGTCGAGAGTTTATCGGGATGGAAACTCGTTAGTAATTAGAAACAGGAATTTTGATATAAGATTTGAATCTGATTTTAAAGGTGACGGAGCTGTTCTTGCAAGTTATTTTGAGACTTTCTATATGAATCGTTCAATCAGAAACACTCATAATTATTTGGTCACTTTAAAACTGTCAATAAAACTGAAGCCGTTTTTCTTGTTGTCCGTTAGAGATTGGAAGTATCTTGGATGGTTGGATAAAATAGGAGATTCATTTACAAACTATTTTTCGTACGATGAGTTCGTAAAACGAATCGGCTATGAGCAGGCTGCAACAAATCATATCTTGTTTTTGAATGGGTTTGAGAAAAAACATGACGATGATGAGCGTGGATATGAAGATTTAAGGATAGTTAAGGTAGAGGAAGATGTAAAAGAAAGCTGAAGTATCTGAATCTCTTTAATTTTGCAGGGGCAGTGATGTATATCATGAAGGAGGTGTTGGGATTAGAGGAGCAGTGCCTGATAGTGCCAGTGGATGAAAGGAGAGGAAAGACACTGTTGGAAGAAATTATGAGGGGAGGGAATTTCGGACAGAGTGATGTTAGATGGAAGAAGGCAGAGGGCTGATGGCTGAAGGCTGATGGCTGATGGCTGATGGCTGATGTTGGGGGCGGCCAGATGGCCTCAAAATCGAACAAAATCTGATTCAAAATCATAAGAAAATTCTAAGTCACACAGATAGCACGGATATTTTTTTTTGACCACGGATTGGACGGATGACACGGATTGTTGAATGACAAAAACCTAGAAAACACCTTCATTTTGATTAATCCTTCCGGATTCAATCAGCATGAAGGAAAAACCCCGCTATAGTTTAAAAACCGAAATTGTTGTTAAAGTTGCGAACACGAATAGAACGAATAAGACGAATATACTGGGTCGGCCAGATGGCCTCAAAATTATAAAAAAATTAGATTCAAAATCATTCAGGAATTGGAGAATCAATGACATGGTGGATAAACTGATTCGCCGCAGCGTGTCAGAAGACAGTCAATAATAGAGATAATCGAAGAAAGGTGTTGAAAAGACATGGAAGAAGAGATTAAAAACACGACTGAAATGGCAAAGAATACATCTGAGTCGGTCAATAATTTCTATTCTGATATTAGACCCATAGTTCAGCCTGTCGCTAAATGTATAGGTGTTAGCTTCATTGCCAGTTCTTTTCTTTTCAGAGAAGGCTCGGATTAACTTTAAACTCAGACTTGAGCAATATCAGAAGAAAATGGAGGGCGTACAGGATGAGGAAAGATGCGAAGTACATCCGGAAATAGGAGTACCAATTATGCAGACACTGCATTATACTACAAATGATTATATTGCCGAGATGCTTACTAATCTTCTTTCTTCAGCTTCTATTATCTCTATGGTGGGTAATGCTCATCCCGCATTTGTAGAGATAATTAAGCAGATGTCACCCGACGAAGCAAAAATCGTTCAGTATTTGAAGAAGTGTAGTGAAATTCCTTATGTTTCGTTAAGGGCAAATGTAAAAGAACCTGGTGATGGGTTTTATACTCCAATTGATAAAGCAGTTGCTATTACGTCTGAAGTTGATTTAATGTATCCACAAAATGTGAAGATTTATATATCCAATTTGCTGTCATTAGGTGTTCTTTCAGATGCAGATAATTTGCAACTCGTTGATGAAGATGTTTATGAAAAAGTAATTAAACATAACCAACTTGATGAAGAAAAAACAAAATATGAATCTTTGCAAAATATCGGTAGTGTTGATTTCGAAAAGAGTTATTATCAGGTAACTGATATTGGAAAACTCTTTGTTAATGCTTGTTGTCGATAGCCCAAGAATCAGGGGACTTCCTGAAATAAATAAAAAATGAGTGAAATAAAGAATGCATATTTACGGTGGCTTTCAGGGCTGAAAGAGTCAGAAGACCATATAGAGTTCAAAGAGGCAAAACGCAACTTTAACTTTGATGGAGGTTCTCATCATGACCCTAAAGAACGAAGACACTGCATATTGGGTTATGTGGCTGCGCTTGCCAATGAAAAGGGAGGCAGATTGGTTTTTGGCATGAAAGACAAAAGACCACATGACGTTGTGGGTTCTTCATTTGAAGAAGGTAACATTGGTGCCTTGGAGGATGCTATATATGGGCGAATGAAAATTCGTGTGTCAATCACTGAGGAATTTGAACCCTCTAAAGAGGCTGCAGACAGTAAGCGTGTACTTATCTTTACTATTCCTTCAAGGCCTGTGGGTAAAACTCTCAAGTTTGAGGGCGTTCCACTCATGCGTACAGGAGAAAGTTTACGCGAAATGGATGATGCAGAATTGCTGAAAATACTATCGGAGCAAGAGCCTGACTTTTCTGCGAAGATCTGTGATGGGCTTAAGATTGAGGATCTTGACTCGAAAGCAATTGAGGTAATGAAACAGAAATATGCAGAAAAGAATGAGAACCCAGGCTTTGAAGGCATTTCTGACGAACAGGCACTAAGCGACCTGGATTTACTTGAGGATGGGAAATTGAATTATGCAGCCCTAGTATTACTGGGTAAGTCGAAAGCTATCAGAAAGTACTTGCCACAAAACAACGTGGTTATTGAATACCGAAATGATCCTGCCAGCATTCAGTATGATGACAGGATAGAACTACAGCAACCGTTGTTTATGGCTATTGATAATATATGGGCGTATATCAATCAACCAACTCTGAATCCACAAATGCATATCAGTGAGAATGCATACATTTTTGATATCAAGTTGTTTAATAAGGAGACAATCAGAGAGGCTGTGCTTAATGCCATTGCTCATCGTTCGATGATTGTGCAGAATGATGTGGTTATTAAGATAAGTCCATCAGAGTTGACTATCACAAACGCTGGTGGATTCCCAATAGGTGTAGATAAAAGTAATGTGCTGACTGTAAACAGTACACCAAGAAGTAAAAGACTGGCTGAGGTGTTACAGAAAACAGGACTGGTAGAGAAGTCAGGCCAGGGCGTAGATAAAATGTTCATGAACAGCATCATGGAGGCAAAGCCTCTGCCAGATTTCTCAGCAACAGATAACTATCAGGTGAGCCTGAAGTTCCGCACGGAAATCAGGGATGTGCCATTCCTGATATATATCAGACAAGAGCAGGCCAAAAGACCGAAACATCAGAAACTGAATGTTTTCCAACTGATGGCCATTTATCAAGTATGCTATGGTGAGGAGCTTACTGCTTCGCAAGCAGATATTGATCAACTGGTGAATGAGGGAATTCTGGGACGTTCAAAATCAGGAAAGATATTAAAGCCAAGGGAGTATCAGACCATTGTGGCTGAAATTCAATCTGCAAAGAGTATCCATTGGATTGAAGCCCTTAAAGCATGTGCAGCGAAGTATGGTGATATTATAACTCGCAAGACATATATGGAGTTCTTGCCTGAAGGCATATCTTCTGACAAGGTAAGCTACAATTTGTCTAAGTTGGAGACAATGGGTATATTGAAGAGAGAGGGATTAAGAAAAGCTACTAAATATTTTGTTGTGAATTTACCAGATGATTTGGAGCTCTAAATTCCTCATAAAATTTTGAAAATTCCTCATAAATTCGCAGAATTTTTACCGTCAATATTTGTAAGTCTCTCATTTTCAGCTGGATATAGAATATTTATTTTACTCATATGTTCTCATAAAAAACAGAAAAAATGCCTGGGGGACAGGTCAGTGACATTTATGGTTAAGGGTTCAGGGTTCATGGTTCATGGTTCACGGTTCAGGGTTAATGGTTCACGGTTCAGGGTTAATGGTTCAAGGTGATATGGATTGTGATATCAGATTGTATGAAGCTTCGGATGCTATTATTGAGAAAAAAGACTAATGGAGATGGTTCTCAAAAAAAAGAGGATGTGCTGGGCACATCCGTCTTTGGTGTTAGGGATTACTGAGGGATGTGGGAACCCTCAGATGCGAGCGTACTCTGACTGGGCATCGAAGCAGGGACAGGGCTTGGCGACGTTGGGGAAGTCGCGGTGACCGACAATCTTGGCCTGCGGGTAGGTGTCCTTCAGCTCTTCTAGCAGATAGTGGAGGGCGGCCTTCTGGGCGGGCGTCCGGGTGTCGGCATAGCGGCCCTGCTCGTCCATGCCGCCGATGTAGCAGACGCCGATGGCGTGCTGGTTGTAGTGGCGGACATGGGCACCGGCCATGGTCTCGGGACGACCGGCCTGGATGTTGCCCTTCTGGTCGATGACCCAGTGGTAGCCACACTGCAGCCACCCTCGGGCACGATGCCAGCGGTCGATGTCGGCAACGGTGACTTTCTGGTTCACTCTGGTGCATGAGCAATGGACGACAATCCATTTCACGTCTTTCATGGGAAGTTCTGTTTTCTTCATTGTGTTTGCAATTAGAGGTTCATACATGACTGTACGGCAATGGTGCCCAGTACGGTCGTAATGATGGTGGCGATAATCTGCAGCACCTGCTTGACTGTTGACCAACGGATGTTCATCGTTTAACAATGCTTGGGTTAGACAATAGGAAAACAGGGGCTTACTCGCCGTCACCGTCCTTGGTTCGGGGCGACGTGTAGTCGGTGGCCTCTTCCCAGGAGAGTTCTGCGCCGGCGGCACGGGTGGTGCCGATAACCTTCATGCGGCAGTCGCCGGTGGGACGTACCTGCCACTTCGACTGGATGTCGGTGTTGGCACGGAAGTCATCGGGATTGGCTACGCCCTTCGACTTGAGCGACACCTGGAAGATGCCGAGGTTCTCGATCTTCACCTGGTTGCCCTCGTAAGCCAGCTCGCGGATGCACTCCACCATGTCGGTCAGCACGCCGCGGATGCAGCCCTTTGTGTAGGGGGTGTTGTGACCGGCCATGTGGGCCACGAGGTCTTCGAGTGTGAGCAGCTTGCCGGCAGCCTTCTTGGCATACCACTTGTTGTAACCGGTGCTCTTGACGTTCTTGTTTTTGTAAAGTCTGTACTTTGCCATAATAGTTGGTGTTTTGAAATTAGTTAATGAGTAATTGAAATTAGTGAATGAGTAACGCGCGTTAGTCGCTGAGTAATTCCGGCCAGTGGCCACATGACCGTTGTCACCCGTTGACGATACAAAGGTACTACATTTGAAAACGCCGTTTTCAGTTTACTGCAGGTTGCTACACATCAATGCAGAATAATTCCGATAAATACTTGACAACGTGCGGTGGGAGCACCCTGGAGGAGGGCTTCATACCCATGCGCTCCAGTTCGCTGCGAAACGGCTCACACCAGTTCATCAGGGTGCGGACGCTGACGCCGGCACGGTCGGCCAGCTGTTGTTTGGTCATTGCTTTCATATCATTTTTTTTCAAAGAGATAGTCTATTAAATCTATTTTGCGGGCTTTCTGCCCCTCGGTGGCGTGGAGTTCCAGGGCTGGTGAGACGTAGATGGGATTGTCGCGAGGCCAGAAGAAGGAACGCATGACTTGCTGAGCGGCATCGTGCCACACCCGAAAGGCATGGCCTTCGGGGTCGGTATCGGGAAAGAGGATAACCCGATGGTGCCGCAGGGACAGGAACTTCGAGACTTGCAGTTCGTGCATGCCGCCAGCGGCAAGCCAGATGTACTGGGGGTATAGCTCGGAGAGGATTACCGCGGATTTCTCGGCTTCAACGATTGCAACCACGGGCCTATTATTTTTGACCACGGATTGAACGGATGACACGGATTTGTTCTTGTCAAGAATTGGAGAATTAGAGAATTTATGATTATCCGTAAAATCTGAGTGATCCGTGTTCGTTAATAAATGGGTGCCGAAGAAGACGTGGGAGGGCCGGTAGGCATCCTGAGGGATGTTGAAGTGTTGTTTCAGCATGAACATGACCCATGAGGCATTACGGTGCTTCAGGCGGTGACAGTCGGGGCCATACCACATGAGTTTACCATCGTGTATCTGGCCGAGCTGGTCGATTTGCCAATAGATGACAGCATCGTCCTTGGAACGGCCAAGGCGATAGCGAAGGGCGGCATGGACCATTTGGCGGTGAGTCAAGTAGCCAGACTGGACGACGGCACGACAGAAGCTGCTCTTTGCCGACAGACGCCAGGACCACATAGGGCGGGGGAGGAGGCCACGGAAGTGTAAGTGGCCATCAACGACAGATATGTCAAGGCCAAGGCGAAGGCCGATCGACTTGAAAGAAGTCTGGGATAAGAGGTCTGCAAGTTTCATGTTTCAAGTTTCAGCTTTGGGGGCGTTGGAGGCCTCGACCCCCCTAAAGATTTACGTCCTCCTGTAAGGAGGACTCCAATCTTGAGGGAGGCCTCTGGGGGGTTAAAAGGGATCACCATCTTTCCAGAGAGATGTCTGATGAGGGATATTTGATGTCTGAGGGCTGACGTCGGAGGTCTTCGCAGGGACGTTCAGACGATAGATGACACGGTTCTTGGAGTCGTTGGACTTCTGCATGAGCTGCAATTTCATGGCCTTCTCCAGACAGTTGTTGTAGAGACTGCGGGTAGCGATACGGCCCAGGTTCATGACGGCGAAGCGAAGGGCGGCTCCTGTCAGTGAGTCGTAGCCTCGGAAGGCATCGGTAAACAGGTGCGGCACATCTATCTCCCAGGAACCGTTGGGGTGATGGACGACATAGTCATCGTTGAGCGAGGGACGCTCGTCGGTGGTGCCGGTCCCAGCCTGCAGAGACTGATACGAGAGCATTGGCGGTGTCTCGGTGACGCAGGGCAGCCCTTCGTCATCGACGGTGAAATAGAGTTGCTGCTCAATGTCGTATTTCCGGGTGTAGAGCTGTTCGAGCTTGAAGATGCGCTGCGGCATGAGTTTCTCGGTGGCAAAGACATCGTAGGCCTTGTTGAGCAGCTCGGTGCCCAGCCAGCCTCGCGGGTCGCGGCTGTCGCCCGACTTGTTCTGATGGAGCACACAAACCATGCAGCAGTTGTACTGCTGGGCGGTCTTCATGAGTTTCTCCATCATGTCCTGTGCCACGGTGCCATCGTTGATGTCGGCCACGAGGTCGCGGATGCCGTCAAGAATGACCAGGTCGGGCCTGTAGTGGTCGATGGCAGCGAGGAAAAAGGCCTCGCGATTGGCACGATCGACATTACGGACGTTGAAGATGTCGAACATGTGTTCAGGAAACGGCTCGTCAGGCCCCATGACGCGACGAAAGAGCGGCATGATGCGGTTGACGAGGATGTCCTGCGTGGAGTTGTCGCTCTGCTCGGTGTCATACCAGAGCACCCGTAGATGTGAGAGGTGAGATGTGGGTGGCGGATTCCGCTTGAATGCCAGCACCTGTCGAGCAACACATAGCACCATGAGCATAGACATGACGAATGTCTTGCCGGATTTGGCGCGACCGGTGAAAGCCACCAGTTCGCGCCGTGGAAAGCAAGGCTCGTCGAATAGCGAGAACAGGAACTCCATGGGAGGAAGTGCCTTCTGGGAGGTGATGCGGTTCTTCTCGAGTTCCAGCAATAGCGGGCTGAGCCCTGAGGACGCGCCGGCCTTGGCGAGTTCACTGGCAATGAGGTCTGTCATGTTCAGTCGTTTTTCGTTTGGTTGACGTTTGTGTTCTCGTCGCAGAATTCAGGGAAATGGTCATTGCCCATCTCATAGATGATTTCACCGAGTGTCATCCATACTGCGCGGAAGCGTTTCCACGGCATTCTCCAAGCCAGGGCGGTCAGGATGCGCAGCAGCCTGTGCAGCTTCATTTTCGACATTCCCTTGCGGTTGAACTCGCGGCGGTTGATGCCCACTTCGTTGCTGATATGTGTCAGCCAACCGTTGTCCTTCACTGTGCCGATGACAATACCGGCAAAATCGCTCACTAATTGTTCACGTAGTTTCATATAGAAAAAAGTTGTAATGAATACTCTGGGCGCCTCTTTGTGAGAGCGCATCCAAAGGTACTCATTAACATTTTCTGCCGCGTGACGACAGTTGTCACGAAACCTTAAAACAACGGGTTCTATTTGGCTTTTTTTACCATATTTTAGTACAAGCGGAAAGACAGTTGACGGAAGATCAAGCAAAAAACGGGTAAAAGAAGGAAAAATACTTGTGAATCTGTGACAGATTCAAAGAAAATGTGTAAATTTGCAGCGGAAATGTGGTGAAGGGTTCATGGTTAAGGGTTAAGTAATAAAGGAAAACAAATTGCAAACGATATGACTTCAAACAATCAATCGAATAGATTAATAAAATGGATAGTAATGGCGGGGGACTTTGTGGTGCTGAACGCCATCATCCTGTTGGCTGCGACAGTATCGTGGAGAATTACCACATGGCCGGAAAGGAGCCTTGAGATATTTATCTTGGTAAATAATATTGCGCTGATATTTGCGCAGATGAGGTTCTCGACCATCATCCATCTGAGAGTGGTGGGTGCGGGGGACGTGCTACAGCGCATCATGGGACTGACCGTCATGCAGGCGGTATTGGCATACGTGCTGCTGAAGGTGTTCGACTATTATCTGCCAATCGGGTGGATGCAGTTCTGGGTCGGTACAACATTTTTCGTAGTTCTGCTGGTGAAGCGACTTTGCGAACGTTGGTTCATCAAACTGTATCGTCAGGCGGGAAGGAACACCAGGACTGTAACGTTGGTGGGTAACGATCCAGAGCTGATGACGGTGTACGAAAAGCTGGCGACAGACCAGACGATGGGATACCGGGTGCTGGGATACTATGCCGATGCGGAAATGGGAGAATGGACGTATTCGATGGAAGATGGAAGAAGGAAGATGGAAGAAGGAAAAGATACTTCAGCCATCAGCCATCAGCCATCAGCCCTCAAACATTTGGGGACGCTGCAGGAGTTCTTAAGACTGATGAGAGAAGACCCGGAACAGCTGGGATTGGGTGATGAGATGTATGTGAGCCTGTCGCGACGCGATAGGGATATAGTGAAAAAGATATCACGGTTCTGCGACCATAATGTTATCAGGTTCTACTATGTGCCGGTGAGCGTGGAGTCGTTGGGACTGAACCTGAAACGCGAGATGCTGGACGATATTGAGTTGTTCACTACCTATGAGAATCCGTTGCAGAACATGGCGAACAGGGCTGTCAAGAGACTGTTCGATATCTGTTTCTCGTTGGTATTCCTGATTCCGACAGCCATTGTATTCCCGTTTGTGTTTATCATGATGAAGATACAGAGCCCAGGACCAATTTTCTTCAAACAGGCTAGGACGGGTCTCGACGGCAAGACATTCTACTGCTATAAGTTCCGGTCGATGCACGTGAATGCGGATGCGGACAAGAAACAGGCGACGAAGGATGACCCGAGAAAGTATCCGTTCGGGAACTTTATGCGAAAGGCGAATATCGATGAGTTGCCACAGTTCCTGAATGTGCTGAAGGGGGACATGAGTATCGTGGGACCGAGACCGCACATGCTGGCACATACGGAGCAGTACTCGGAACTGATAGACAAGTATATGGTGCGTCACTTCGTGAAACCGGGTGTGACTGGTTGGGCCCAGGTGACGGGATTTCGCGGTGAGACGAAGGAACTTTGGCAGATGGAAGGCCGCGTGAAGCGTGACATCTGGTATATGGAACACTGGAGTATCTGGCTGGACATCCGTATTATCTGGCTGACGGTGAAGACGATATTTATACATGATAAGAATGCGTACTGATGCAGGGGACTCTCTGCATGAGTATTCTTTCTTCGAAGAAAGAACCAAAGAAGGATTTGTCCTTTTCTTTGGCGCAAAGAAAAGAACTAAAAGAAACATCCACCCCATCTAAATCTTCCCCTATATGGGAAGACTTAAAAAATTTTTCGCAGAAACCGCCGAAAAATTTTATGTTTTGGTATCGCGGGACAACGCGATGAGTTTTATATGGCTGGCGCGATGAAAGAAATCAGAAAGAGTATATATAATTGGGTATTAGTGATAGCGGGCTTGTTGAGTTCGCAGAATATCTGTGCGCAGGTGTTTGAGACTGCGATGGCTGATGGAGGAGGGATGATGGCTGACGGTTCCTCTGGTAAGGCCACGGAGAATGTCGTGGTGGCGGACGGGTTCTGGAAAAACTGGTACGTGCAGGCGGGACTGGACATGACGCTGCAGAATCCGTACGGGTATGATTTCTCGAAAGTGTTTCCTAATGGTAAGTCGTTTGGACTGAACCTGGCGGTGGGCAAATGGTTCTCGCATCAGGTGGGTGTCAGAGGTAATTTCAACTGGGAGAACAAACTGCCACTGCTGGAGAACGGACATGCCAACTGGCTGGCACCGTTTGATGAGCCTGGTGAGAATCGTAGAAAGGGCGGCTATATCGCTGTATATGGCGACGTGCTGCTGAATATGCACAACCTGTTCGGACCCTATCGGGCGGACAGGACGTGGAACATGAGCGTGTATCCGAGGGTCGGCGTGAACTATAATTTCGGTGTGTCGAAAGGTGCGCTGGCTGCTGGTGTCGGTGTGCTGAACACGTATCGGATCAGTGATCGGTGGAGCGTGTATGGGGATATAGCGTACGTCATGACGGGTAGCGGATTCGTTGGGTCTGAGAAGGTCGAAGGGACAGGAACGGGAAGTAACTCGAATGGATACCTGACTATCGGCTTAGGCGCCCAAATTAATGTAGGCCCCCTTGCCGATAGAAGTGAAAAACGAAAAGTGAAAAGTGAAAAATCTGGGATGCTGTCGAACGGTATTTGGGACAACTGGTTCGTGCAGGTGGGTGCGGATATGAGTCTGATGAATCCGTATGGATGTAATTTCTCGAAGGTGATACCGAAGGGACTGACGTTCGGACTGAACGGTGCACTGGGAAAGTGGTTTACGCCGGAATTCGGACTGCGGGCCAGGGTACAATGGGACAATGGACTGATTCCGAATAATGGCGTGGAATGGCTGGCGCCTGCTGATGAACCGAAGCAGAACTATAAGAAAGGTGGATTGGCGGTGATGTCGGTTGATGCCATGCTGAACCTGACGAATGTGATAGCGGGCTATGACCCGGAGCGGAAATGGCATACGTCGGGATATGCAAGGGCTGGCATTATCACGCAGTTTGTTGTGGGCTCCGCATCTCCGCTGATGGGAGCTGGCGTAGAGGAGACGTACCGCCTGAATGACAAGATGAGCCTGTTTGGCTCACTGGGTTATCAGGTGTCAACCAGCGAAGGGATGGGCTACGGCCACACAGGTATGGAGGTCGCAGCCGGCAGCAATGGTTTCTTTGATATCGACTTCGGCGTTCGCTATGACATAGGACGGGATCGGTTCTATCGGGATGTTGATAGTAAGCGAAAGGCGTATTCACAACCGTTGACGGGGCATAACTGGCCTCGGTTCGCTATGAATACAATAGCATCGGTAGGTGTGGCGTATGTTGGTAAGACGGCATTGAAGGCCATGATTAAGGAAGAAAGACCGGACCACTCGGACAATAAGTCGTTCCCGTCGGGACATGCTGCGATGGCATTTGCTGCTGCGAGGTCGGTAGATAAGGAGTTCCGCAAGGACTGCATCTGGATTCCGATAGCTGGATATGCTGCAGCTACGGCAATAGGCATAGAGCGTGTGGCCAGTGACCGTCATCATTGGTATGATGTCGTGGCTGGTGCCGCTGTAGGCTTCGGTGCTGCAGAATTGACATGGTGGGCCAGCGATAAGCTATTCGGAAAAGGTTCGAATGTAGCCGTAGGCTCATCGGGCAATACAGTTGATGTCGTGTATAACTTCTGATTAAAGAATAATAGTCGTGATATAAAATGAGAGTAATAGATGAAAAACTGTTGAACGAGGTTTCGGAGCGGGCTAAGAGTTCACCGAGGCTAAGGATGAATTACAATTTCCACGAGGATCTGAGTGACAAGTGCCAGCGACTGCTGAATGCACTGGAACCAGGAACAGTGATGCCAATACATCATCACAAGGTGGATGAGATGTTCGTGATACTACGTGGACGTGTGAATGTGACGATAAATAACGATAAGGGCGAGGTGATACAATCTGTAGAACTATCGCCCTTTTGTGGTAATTATGCGGTAAACATCAAGGCCGGTGAGTGGCATTCGCTGACTTGTGAAGAACCGAATACGGTGATCATGGAAGTGAAGGAGGGCCCGTACATCCCGCATGAGATTGGAGGGATATTGGAGGTGAAATGAGATATCCATAAGCTACGAGTACTTGAAAAAGTTCGTAGAGAATGTGGAGGCACTAAGTTAGCAATAACATACAATGGTGATGTGTTTATCTTCGTGAATAATAACTAAAAAGTGGGAAATGAAGGACTATCCTGATAGGATGACGGCGGAGCAGGCGATGGTGTTTGGCGAGGATGTGCTGAACATCGTCGGTCATATTCCTCGTGGCCGAGTGACGACCTATGGTCATATCGCGGCGTTAGCAGGATGGCCGAGTCATTCAAGGATGGTGGGGCGGACGCTGAGGTATTCGCCAGGGGCAGAGAAGCTGCCGTGTCATCGGGTGGTGAACAAAGAGGGACGCACGGCTCCTGGCTGGAGTAAGCAAAGGACGCTGTTAGAGGCCGAGGGCGTTGCATTCAAAGCCAATGGTCATGTGGATATGGAGCGGCATCTTTGGGAACCAGAGGTTGATGGCTGATGTAAGAAGTAAGATGGCTTTACGAAGGCTGAAGTCTGAAGTCTGAGGTCTGATAGAAGGAGTATAAATTAACTAAAACTATTGATATGAAGAAATATGAATTGATGGCGCTGCCGTATGTGCCGGAGGCCTTGGAGCCAGTGATTAGCAAAGAGACTATTGCGTTCCATCATGGAAAGCATTTGGCTGGGTATGTGAATAATCTGAACGGGCTGCTGCCTGGCAGTGGTTTTGAGAAAGCAACATTGGAGGAGATTGTCTGCAAGGCTACTGGCGGAATGCTGAATAATGCAGGGCAGATATTGAATCATGAGATGTATTTCGGGCAGTTTAGTGGGGATCCGAAATCGGCTCCCACAGGGAAACTGGCTGAAGCCATCGCCCGTGATTTTGGATCTTTTGAGGCCTTTAAGGAGGAGTTTCAGAAGAAGGGTGCTACGCTGTTTGGTTCAGGATGGGTGTGGTTGTCAGCTGATGCAGAGGGCAAACTCGTTATCACGCAGGAGACAAATGCTGCCAATCCTGTTCAGAAGGGCCTGAAGCCCCTGCTGACCTTTGATGTCTGGGAGCATGCGTACTATCTGGACTATCAGAACCGTCGTCCAGACCATTTGGTTGCGCTATGGCAAATTGTGAATTGGGAGGTTGTTGAAAGCAGGCTTTCTAAGTGAATAGTGATGAGAGATTAGTAACTCATCCACTCCTTGCGCTCCGTCTCCGACATCTTCTCGATGGCATAGCGGAGCATGGTACGGGGCATCTCGTGGGCATGCTGGCGAAGGAACTCACGGAGGAGGTCCATGGAAACGCGCTTACCCATCTCTCGCAACATCCAACCCACGGCCTTGTGCATGAGGTCGTGGGGGTGGTGCAGGTGGATTTCTGCATAGCGGAGGCACCACGAAGGGTCGCCCTGTTGGGAGGTTTTCCATGAACAGACCATGCTCATGCGCTGTTTCCACAGACAGGGGCTGGCAGCGAGGTCGTCTAATACCTTTATCTTATAATCCCTATCGCCCAGGTTTGACGGCAATAGCAGCCAATGGCCGAGAATTTTGTGAACGGAGAGGTCCACGAGGTCCCAGTTGTTGGCTTGCTCGGCATATTGTAGGTACATCTGAACGATGTCATCGCGCTGGCGGATGGCATCGGGATTGTTCTCCAAGCGCTTCGTGGCCAACTTCTCAAATTTTGCCACCAATAACAAGAAACCACAGAGGCGCACCTCATGCCAGCGGCACATCAACAACTCAGGGATTGCGGTCAAGAGGAAACCTTGACCAGCGAGACGGACTACTTCGCGCGTTTGGGGCACCTTCAGCCCCAAGAACTCGTCGCCATAGCCATATTCACCTGGGGCGGTTTTGAAGAAGCCCATCAGCACCTGTCGCTGCTTGTCATTCTGCAGCGACTCCATGTATGCAATAATCTCCTGGGCAGTCATTTATCTTCTTGGCAACTATCTCGCCCGCCCCACTGCACTGGTCGGCGATATACTGTACGAAGTCCGCATTACTTGCCATAGTTTTTTTCCGTTCTCATGTCATAGCCTTGACGACATTTCTATACACAGCGTTCAGTGTCTGTGCATCAAACACATCTTTGCTACAGTGACAGTATCTGCTCCGCATGCTCCTTGGTCTTCACCTGTTTACCAGCGAAGATCTGCTCGATAATACCCTCTTCGTTGATGATGAAAGTTGTGCGAATAGTCCCCATCGTCTTCTTGCCGTACATCGATTTCTCGCCCCAGGCACCCAT